>Ga0129324_10001542_pt1 | contig 14680 bp, 16 predicted proteins | sample CPBDNA_7_FD_96879 | JGI IMG/M metagenome (GOLD analysis project Ga0129324, IMG submission 96879) | Freshwater to marine salinity gradient microbial communities from Chesapeake Bay, USA - CPBay_Spr_15_0.2_DNA | ecosystem: Environmental > Aquatic > Marine > Coastal | place: USA: Chesapeake Bay... | reverse complement strand
TAGAAATAACATCTCCATACTTTACTTGTAATGTTCGCGCCGTTGCGTCTCCATTACCAAGTAGCCATTGTTCTGTACCATTAACATTTAAATATACACTAATATATGGATTGCCAGTGTCAGGATGAGTGCCAGATATCGCAAGGTCATCAATGTTGATAATTATAGTATCGTTGTGATTAACATTGACTTCATTATACAAAATCTCTCCGTGTCTATCAGACCCATAAATCCATATTAAACCAAGTAATGATATTTCATATATGTTTATTTCATATGTGATAGGTATCCATTCTGTGTTTGTTTTTAAGTCATCAATATTTTTTTCTATTGTGTCAATATTACTATCAATTCTATATAACTCTGAATTTAAACTTTTGGTGGTTGGGAACAGGTCAAAGTTCGTAGTATCTGGGACAAAAGTTCCAAGATAGATATCAGGAGCATATACATTCTCCATAAACCCTGTTTTTACAAAATTGAGAGTTTTAAAAGAGTTGTTGGCGTTGGCGTAATCCCCTAATCTTGAACCTATACCAATGATGTAATTCCTTCCATCTTCTAATGACCTTCTCCCTACGACATCCCCTACATCTTTCACTGATAATGTTTGAGCACGTATATCTATTTGTTCTATCAACTTACTTAACACGTGTTCTGTAGTCATTTCTCCCAAAGGTTTATCACCTTTAACTTCACTTGAAAAACTTTCAATTGTGTCTTTACCTACATCTATAGCAGCGGTCACGGCGTTACCTTTAGTCAGCAGTGCCAATTGTACTGCTTGTTGAACATCCCATAATATGCTACCGACAGTTAATACTCCACTTGTTATATCCCATATTGTTTCACCAATACTCTTTTTCCCAACATCTGCCATCTGTTCAATTAACATTTGGACGACCAACATTGACAATTTAAAGTCTACAACCTGTCTGTTGGTTGTTGGTAGAATAGGTATGTAGTCAGGATTGACTACTTCATTACCTTCGCTGTTTATGATTGTAGATGGTAAGTTATTACCATTATAATCAACATAGGCTAACACCTTCTCAATGTCTACATATCCATTACTCACTTGTAATCCAATAGATACTTGATTATCTGGTAGTGTAGATGCCAATGTAAGTTGCTCACTATGTATGGTTATAGTATTAGTGTTGGCTTCAAAATTCAACCATTTCGTTTGTTGAGGTAAGCCAAACCCCATACTGACACCCGCAGGATAAACCTGTACTTTGTTTGTGTAATTGAGTTGTGTAGCATCATCTATGAAATCATACTTTATCGTATCCATTGAGAATTGATTTAATGTATTACTAATTCTACTATCAACTCTACCATCTGTGTAGTAAAGGTTCGTGGTGCCTTCTGTTATCTTATCTGTAGTCTTGGTAGATATATTCGCATCAACTCTGTCCTCTGTGTAGTAAAGGTTTGTAGCGCCTTCTGTTATATCATCTGTAGTCTTGGTAGATATATTCGCATCAACTCTGTCCTCTGTGTAGTAAAGATTGTTCGTAACTTCAATAGAATTTCCTTCTGGAATTTGGTTCGTTGTCAAAGTACTTAAATTAGATTTCAATTCAATGATATCTTGTTTATTTTTTGTTACTTGTTCCACATCAACTTCAAGTGTGAAATTTGTGGAAGTACTTGATGAGCCACTCATTAGACCAGTACCCGCAACATATATTCCGCTCATATCTATTATACTAAAACATTATAAAAAATACAAAGTTATTTCTTCCCTCACAAATTCAATACTTTTCTTATCCTTATCATATTTTTTATCATAGTAATGCTTGATGGCTACTTTCTTTTTTTTCTCTCTATATTCCAAATCATTGTTATATCGTTCTTTTAATTTTTTGTTATGTGCTATTTTTTTTAAGTCCATCCTATTAGTGTAAAATAATTTTTTAATGTTTAACAATATTAGATACAATGAACCATTATGATTTCATACAGAGTAGAATAACAAGGAAACCAGACATTATGGACTACGTCAAAAATACTGGGAAACCGAGAAAGTATCGTGGAGGTGGTGCTTCTAATGTAAAAAGAGGCTCAGGAAGAGTTGGTGGAGGTAGCGGTGGAGGTAGCGGTGGAGGCGGAGGTTTCAGTGGAGGTAGTGGAGCAGGCAAAGCAGGTAGTTCCGGTAACTCACAAAATATTAACCTATTTTTCGGCGGTCAAGGTGGAGGAGGAAGAGAAATGCTACATATGATGGCGCAACCTCATCCTTATAACCCACAATATCTACCTATAAATCTCCAAGCACAACAACCAAACCCTCAAATGATGGCAGCGAATGCTGCGGGCTTAAGAGTAGATTTTCAAGAAACACTTAACCTTTCACGGGAAATGGCGGCTAATGTGGCAGCATTAAGACAAGAACGTGAAAATGCGGCACTAAATCCTGTATTACAACAACAATTAAATGACAGAATAACAGAACAACAAACATCAATAACTAACCTCGCAGGAAATATCAGACTTAATAACGAAAGAGTGAATACTTCACTTGGTCAAATACAAGCAGGTAATCATCTTAATTTGGTAGGCGCACAACATAATTTTGAAGTACTTAAAAATCAACTTGATATGACCAATACTATGGTATTAGGTAATCTTGTACAGAATATGCCAACTGGTTCAGGTTTCAGAAAGCCTCAACTTCCTCCTTTACAGGACATATTGGCACCTTGGCAATTAACAAAAAGACAAAGTGATTTTGTTGAATTGACTGAAAACCTTATACCTTCAAGAGCAGCCACACGACCTTGGCCAGTTCAAGACCCTGTTGACGAACGTGTTAACGAATTGGCGGCATTGATAGATGGTCGTTTAGTCCTTTCTGTTGATCCTTCTCCTTCTCCTTCTCAAATGCCAGATGATCCGGTTCGCACACCTCCTTCTCCTTCTCCTTCTCAAATGTTGACACAAGGAACAGGTCAACCTTCAATGCCAAGAGAATTAAGTTTAATACCATCTTCAGTACCCTATGATGAAGCTGGAGCACAGAACCACTTCTTGGCGACACCCGAAATATCTTTCATTGAATCTATTCTTATTGATAAAAAACAAAAACCTAAAGCAAAACCTAAAGCAAAACCTGCTTCACTTCAAGTACCACCACCACCACCCTATATGGGAGCCGCTGGGGGGGAACCAAAAGCCGAATCTGATGATGTTGTAATTGACGTTGACGAGTGGTGGGATGAAAATCAACGAGAAAAAAATCAACAAGGTTTATTGGGTACAATGAAAAAAAAGTTCCAAGAAATTTTTTCTCCTAAATCAAATAAAGTTGTGGATTCAATGATTTCTTCAAGAGGAGACCCTATACCAGAATTTTTACCACCTCTAATGTTTTCTTCAAGAGGAGGCTCTGATAGAACCAGATATGAATCAATACCAAATTCAGCGCCTCGTTTATCAGGTCAATTATCACCGATGTTTAATGATACAAATACCTCAATACAACCACAAACAGATGGAGGACGACCACCATCAATGTTTGTAGACGAAACTTTCGGTGATGAAGTAGCAAATATGAGACAACCAGTCATAAATAGTTTGAGACCACCACCACCACCGGATAGACAACCTTTCAGACAGCCGATTTTTGATCCGGTTGAGGAGAGTAGTTCACCATCAACAAATATTATTGACGTAACAAGAAGTCTTAATGAACTAAATTTTAGAGGATAGGAAAAATTAATATATATATTTTTTTTTTGTTGTCTATATATAGAACAAAAGATAAGAATGTCATACCCTAACAACTTAGGAGCACGCATTAACCATATAACCAACTACTCAACTAACTCGGTAAAAATGAACCCAGACAACTCTCAAGCAGAATTGACAGGTATCACAAGTGGGGGTAAATTACAATTTACTCTCCCACCAAACTCTTTAGTTGATTTATCTTCCTTCAGTGTGTATGCTACTTTTGAAACTACTGCCGCTGTTGAAGACTCCACTGGCGGCGTGAACGTATCTCGTCCCCATTACTTAACTCGTAATGTCAATAGTTTAATCCGACGATTAACTATAGAAATCGGTGGTCAAACTGTAAGTGATATTGAAGACTATAATCGTATCCAACAAATCTTCTCTGATTACCAATTCGGTATTGAAGGTTCTTCTAAAAAACTCTTATCAAATATTGACCCTTTAGACAAAAAAATTGATGGTGTACTTATAGGAGGGTTACGACCAGTTCCTATTGTTGGTACTGCTGCCAATCTAAAAGTACGCAGAGACAAACGACCTATTTGTATGACCCAATTTTTAGGGTTTCTCGGTGGAGGCGCAGGTGTAAAATACATTGATACTCAACTCACTGGAAATATCAAAATTACCTTTGAATTAGCACCAGCAAACAATGTGTTATTCCGTGCCTCTGTAGGAGATACCGGTGGTATCGGTGTCACAGCGGTTGGTGCTACAGCAGACATCAATTGTACAACACAAGCATCATACTCCCTAACTGAGGTTATGGCAACCATAAAGAAAGCGTCAATTGATGATGGAGTATATTTCCAAAGTATAACCGCTGCTCTAACTGCTGGAATCCCTTTTGAATACAAATACAATAACTTTTACCAAACCAAGTCCAATGATACTAACGGAACATTAACACTACGATATGAGATTATGTCAAACTCCGTTGATATGGCAATGTTAGCATTTTACCCAAATTTTTACAGAACAGCTGTAGCTGATTTACCAAATAAATTAGTTTTCGCAGGTGATGGTCCTCTTACTGGGGTTGACGACGCAGCCAGAATACTTAACCTTCAAACACAATCTGGTTTATATAAAGGGGTTCACCCAAAACTAAACGCTAAGACCTTATCATCACTTGGTATAGAAAATTGTTATTGTTCTGGTTATTTTAAACGTGATGGTTCAATGATTACTAAAACTAAATTCTACATCAATGGTGAAAGTTTACCACAATTTGATATGAAAAACCCTCAAGTATTTAATCAATCCCTCATTGACTTTGGTATTCACGACGATACTGCCAATGGTATTTACTATGGTATCAACTCATACGAAAGTTGGGAGAAAAACTATTGGTTGGCAACCTGCCGTCTCTCACACGTCTGTAATGACGACAGCTACATATCTGGTTTCAATGCGAATGGTGTCCCTCTAACTTTGTCTGTTGAAACGGAAGGAGCCGGTGGTCTTAATTATACCGCACAACTATATGTGATGACAAGTGAAGTATTACAAGTTTATGCTGGTCGCCAAATAAATCGCCAAAAATAAATAATACAAAAATAACTCTTTTTTCTTAACAAAAAAATAAAAAAAATATTAGTGTTATATTAGATAAGAATATGGCTGGAAGAACTGACAGATGTTTTACAGCACAGAGACCACGCCAAGATATGGCGATGGATACACACTATTGGTACAAATTACCACATAATAACTATTTAAAACGACACGAAATGTTATTGCCATCGTCGGTACAACATACTAAAGTAAGAACGAAAAATAACAACTTTAACCCTGCGTGGTATGCGAAACCTATGAACCAAGTCCTCCGTAAAGACTTAGACGAAGACTGGGATGTCAAACAAGATTGTCACAACCCATTCCCTTCTATGACCCGTGAAGAGATGATGAATACAATGCCATTGGTATTTGCTGGACGTAATGGGTCTCGTTTAACTGACCCTAAGGCGATCTCACAAGGTATCCAAAGTATGGATAAACGACTTAATAAATTGACACCAAATATGTATTTGAGCGCTAAACAACCAATGAGACAACCATCGGGGTTTATAATGTAAAATAAATTTATTTTTTTTCTTGTGTAATTATAAATGGAAGATATAGAAGAAAGACAAGAAGTGAGGACTGACCCTATTGAACGTAAAGGACATAAAGCGAAAGGAAACCCAAACCGAACTCCTGCGCAAATTGAGGCATTTGAGAAGGCTCGTGCTAAGAAAGCGGATATCGCGAAAATTAAAAGAGAACACGAGCAGGCTGTTAAACAACAAATGAACGTGGAATTGGAAGCCAAGAAATTACATACTAAAGAAATTCAGTCAAGATTATCAAAGTACCAGAGTGAAAGCGAGGAGGAAGAAGATGAACCAGTAATTATCAAAAAAACCAAAGCAAAACCTCAACCTAAAAAAAAGAAAATTATATACCAAGAGGAAAGCGAAAGTGAGGATGAAGTTGTAATTATAAAAAAATCAAAAAGTAAACCAAAACCTAAAAAGAAAATAGTGTACCAACAAGAGGAAAGCGAGGAAGAGTATGAAGCTCCTCCTCCTCCTTCACTCCCACAACAAGTACAACGTAGTAGCCAAGACCAATTGAAGTATGATTTACAAACTGAAAGAATACAATCTGCCTTAAGGTCATTAGGTTATATATCTTAATTAAAACCATTTTTTTTTATCTACTATTAATAATATGATAGAAGAACAAAAAATCCCGAACTGGGATAACAAGGTTGTACCTATATTAGATAAGGTAAAATATCCACAATGTAAAGATTGTAATGCTCCGTGTAATTTTTATGTGAGTATATTCTGTGGTTCTCGTGGTACAGGTAAGAGTTTCCAATTAGCGAAGATGTTAAAAACAATAGAGGAAAAAGGCACATACACGAGTGACGGCGACAAGATTGACAACAGAATTATGTTAATATCACCTACATCATTCAGTCCCAGTAATAATTGTTTTAAGTGTCTCAAAGGTTTGGATTGGGAGAACGACGTGATGGAAGATTATGAAGAAGAAACATTTAAAAAGAAAATAGACGAAATAAAAAAAGACCAAGACGAAGCCAAGGCATACCAGAACTATTGTCGGTGCTACAAAATATTTGAAAAGATTGATGATGTGAATAAGATGAAAATAGAGGATATGATGACTTTATTTGCTAAGGATTATGATCACCCAGATGATATAGAGAAGCCAAAGTATCCCAATGGATTTATGACCACAATAATATTAGATGATTTGCTTGGTACCAAAGCATTTAAATTGGGACGAAACGCATTAACAAATTGTATCATTAGAAATCGTCATACTGCTGGTGGTTTAAATTTTTGTATTGCCGTACAAGCAATTAACTCAGTACCAAAGAATGTAAGATTAAACGCTAACTTTATAAGTATGTTCAAGTTTGCGAATAAACAATCAGTAATAAATGATATTATGCCTAACCTATCGGCGTGGGTAAGCGAGGAGGAGTTGATGGAACTATATGACCACGCGACAAACGAACCTCATTCATCACTCATTGCGGATATGACAAAAGGAACACCTATTTTTAAAAAGAACTTGGACACAATTCTAAAAAAAAAATCTAATCCTTTAGTAGTAGATGGAACAGCAACAAGTAAAGATTGAGGATACCGCAAGGTACGAATTCCTAATGGAAGAGAGTATGAAACAATTTCCCACAGCCTGTATGTGGATGGTACATTGTGCCGTTTGCGAACAAATACTTGAAGAAGAAGGTATTGAAATTGACACAAATGACGTAGAGACAATGAAGAATGTATATTGTAGTAAATTAGAGTACAATGATATGATTACGTGTTCTAAATTTGAAGACGAAGAACAACTTGTATCAGTAGAAGTTACCGAATAAGCATAAATTTTTTTTTTCTTTTGTTTTAACAGAGATATGGATAAAAATATTAAAGAATATAGATTTACTGTTTTCACACAAGATGCTTCTTATGAAGGCTATGAAGACATAATATTTAACGATCGTACACATAGGACTGATAATAAAATAAGGTCTTGGACTTGGAAGTTAAATCACGGACAACACGCACAAGGCAGAGCAAGATTAGCAATTGAAAGTATCTTTTGTAGAGACAAATCTGTTGTATATGAAGAAAACCATTTACTTTACAAGGAAACAACAGCAGTCGCAGACATTGAAGGAATTCAAATGGGTCTCAACTTTGGAACAACTCAATCATTAGAACTTTATTCAATTCGTTGTAATCAAGTAAATTCTTCATCAATAGGAGATACAAGACCAAAGACAGAATATTCAACATCTCCTATTATATATATGGGTCCATTATCCTTTCAAAATACAAACCCTAAAGAGACCTTCAATTTTGAATGTAATAAGGATATTTTAAATAGTGAATTCACAATACATATTGATGACAATTTTTTTATGGATAGACGGAACGCAGCAGGAGACTTAGAAACACACCATACAAAAGGTCTCAAAGTAGGAATGAATGTTGGATTAACTTTTATCTTATACGATATTAGAGATGACGAAAAATAAAATTAATGTATATGTTAACAGCAAACATTATAGAAATAGCAACGACTTTGAGGTGTCCTTCCCCTCTGGACTAATCAAGTGTAATCCCAAAACTGAATACCTTGTATTGAATGTGAATGGATGGATTATGAAGAATGACTTTTACAACACACAAGATGGGAACAATACATATTCTATTATCATTAGTAATTTAGATGGTAGTGGAAGTATCACATACACTTTTACTATACCAGAGGGCAATTATAATGTTTTAGAGTTATTGGAACTATTGAAAACATCGCTAACCGATTACAATATAGAAATAACATACGATGACAATACCAATAAGTATAAATTTAAAAATAATTATACAAACTCTAAAATAATATTGAAAGCCGATACAGCATATGATTTTCTGGGATTAGAGAAAGGTGATAGTTATCCAATACTACCAAATGAAACCCTTGTCAGTGTAAATCCTATAAATATGGCAGGAGATGAATTGGTATGTCTACAGATACCCAATTTACAAACCACATATCCAGTAATAGATGATTTTAAAAGTGGAGAAATGAAAGATAGTGATATCATATGTTATCTCAGTATAAATGCCCCGCCTTATGCTTTACTTGAATACAAGAATTGGGATGGAGGCGACAGTTTCAGTTATCGGTTGGAAAATACTGAAATTGATACTATTCGTCTTGTATGCTTAAATCAGGATTTACAAAATATTAAGGTTGGGGACTATCAACTGAATTTACAATTTGAGATACACCCACGAGTAACAGAGTATGATATCCTTAAAAAACTTGAAAGGTTGGTAAGTAACATATTCCAGATAGCCGCTAAAGATTTAGATTAAAAAATTATTTTTTTATTATTATAGAATAGATAATAAGATAAAGAATGGGTTGGGCATCTTTGATTGGTAAAGGTATAGGCTTAGCTGTAAAACACGGACCAAAGGCAGCAAAAACTTTTGGTCAAATAAGTGAAGGTTCTAAAAAGTTTGGTACTATAATTGATGGTAGTCGTAAATTTGGAACTATTATAAATAACGCATCAGGTGGCAAAATAGGCAATTCCAAATTCGGTAGAGACGTAACAGCACTCACTGACAAGGCGGAACAGATAACTGCGAAAGTAGGCTCAGCATCGTCGCAAGCACAAGGTGGAGTTCAACAAGCCACTGAAAAATTACAAAGAATGTAATAATTTTTTTTATAATACCTATAATAGATAATGGTACTACAAGAACGACAAATTACCCTTTTACATCAATATAGAGATAAATCCTATGTAATGTATGTATTGCTTGAACGTTCGTTTGAATTCTTTAGTTTTGTAAAAAGTCTCTGTAATATACCGCTCATACTGACAAGTAGCGCAATGGCGATATTGAATAGCAGTAGTTTTGACGCTGAAAAAATGAAGACACCCAACATTATTATAAATGGTACGACAGCAATGTTATTGGCTCTAATCGGGAACTTTAAACTATCAGAAAAGGAACAGAACTTCAAAGCGTTATCTATCAAGTTTATGAAACTTACGCACAAGATTGAAGATGACTTGACTAATAATATAGAAACACTTGAGGGTAGTCATATCAAGGAACACGTAGAATACTATGACACACTAATAGAACAGATAGACTATACATTTCCACATCACGTTAAAAATAAAGTTAAAAACTTGTACTATGGAAAGAGAACATTACCGGGAATACTGAATTGTGAAGGAACAGAATTTTCTATGAAACCTGATATAGTAAATATAGTATAATTATTTTTTTTGTTGTCATAGTATAAAAGATGCCTAATATTGGATGGGATGAAATAGGAGACGATACTACATCAGTGAGAAACATACTTGAAGAAAAAGAAGGCGCAAAAGACAAAAAACATTATTTTTACCTGTTACAGATGCCCAGTTGTGGTGGATATCGTCTCAAGTTAGGAAAGACTGCTAATATTTACGCAAGGTTCAAGTACTATCAAGACCACTTATATGATGATGAAATTATTGTACATAGATTGAGAAGCTTTAACAACACAGACGTTGGAAGGTATACAGGTAAAGGTATGAAGTTGTATGCTTTATTTGAACGAGAGGCAAAGTATGCTTTAAGAGATTTCAATGATGAGAAAACCAAATCAGGAGTTGGACTATTGACAGAATGGTTTTCACCAGATACTGAAGATGACCTTTTAGCAACCTTTGATATATTTGTAACGGATTTTCAAAATTCAAGTTTTGAAAAAATAAAAAAAAGAAGAAGTGCCCGTACAAAGACAAATTACAATATCAGTGATGATGAAGAAGATGAAGATAGCGACACGTAAAGAGAGAGAAAAATGAATATTAAACACTTAGGAATTTAAGGTGGTCTTCTTCGTTGACCATCCATAGTTTACGAGTAGCATCCCATTTGAGCGAGCTAAGTGCTTCTTTCCAATACTCTTTATCATCGTAATCAATATGAATATCATAACTTTTGTACTTGTTAAGTTCAATAGGTATAGAACCATCTACACTTGGATAGTACCACATTTTCTCAACTGAGTTCCACTTAGCACCAAGTGCTTTGGCTTCACCTCTATCGGCATACTTGAAAAGTAAACGTACTTGTTTTTTATTTGGTAGTTTTTTTGGTTCAACAACCTCTTCAACTACTTCATTTACGGAAACTTCGGACTCTTTTTTAACTGATGTTTTTGTCATTCTTATATTTAGCGGAGAAAATAAATTGTCCGGAATATCGCACAAAAAAAAATGTTATTTAAAAATAGAAATGTATTTAATCATCGGTAAAAAGGAATGTGTTCAATGTGATGTATTGAAGAACTTGTTATTTACAAAAAACATTACTTATCATTATGTTGATAACGATACCATAGACAGAGAAACTATGTTATATTTAAAAGGATACTTTCCAACATTCCCTATGGTATTAGAGGTGAAGAGTTTCCCAGACTTTGCCAGAATGCTTTCTCATTTTAGAGATGTATAAGGGGGTCACGTCCCCCTACGACGAAGATATAATATGTGTTAAGAATAAGTATGGTAAATTTAGGACATAAAAAAAAATTGAATGAAGAACTACTTTTATCGGTGAAAATCATAAAATGCCGGAAGTGTGCCAAAGAGTTTGAACCAACAAAAAATGATATAAGTACAAAGAACCCGAACGTGTATTATAAGACTTGTACTCCTTGTCGTGAGAAGTTTAGAGAATATTTAAATCAAAAGGAAAAGAAAAAATATGTTAGAATATTCAAATAAAAATAAAAATTGATAGTATATCCTAATATGTATATAAGAATAATCTCTCTATATAATAAGTAATACAATGGACGTTAAAAATCCAAGACTATCCCTTAAGGATATGACAGATGAAGAAAAGAAAACAAGAAAAAGAGAACAACAAAGAATTTACATGGCAAAACGAAGACAACAAGACCCTGAATTTGCGGAGAAACAAAGAGAATTCGTAAAACAACACAAACAAAGAATGCGTGAAAATCCGGAGTTTGTCGCTAAAGAGCGGGAGTATTACAAGAACTATCAACGTCAAATTAAACAAGATATTGCGGATATGAAACTCAAAATTACCGAACTCACCAAATAAATAAAAATTGATACTTTATTTTTCAACTTCTTAAAAGGATATAAGAAAATAAAAATATCTATATATAGTAGAATAAAATCTAAACTAATATTAACTATGGCTATAACTCGCGGAACTAAGGATAAACTTGATAAGTATGGCATTAACTTGCCTACTGATAAGCGTACCAGAAGGTATCAAAATTTATTACGTAAAGAAGGATGGACGGAAGAGCAATACAAGACCTACCTTAAACAAGTAATACAGAGGTATACTAAAAAGGAAAAGAAGGCAGTTAGACAAGTTCAACAACAAAACGAAATACAAAAACAGGTGGAACAATCATCAATTAGAAGTGCTACTTCTAAAATTCAAAAAGTTTTTAAAAGAAATAAATACTCCAGATTGAGAGAAGGAGTATTTAAGACCAACCCCAGCGATAGTGCCTTCAAATCATACAATAAATACACTATTGAAAACTCAAATCCAGAAGTGTTTTTTGATGGCAACAATAATGTATCTATTGATGATGTTTATGTAAAGATGTTTCTTAACTTTTATCGTATTGGTTCTTATATTAAAACCAAAACTGGTTATAAAGTATGGGTTAGTTTGACGTTTGAAATTATTGATGAAGATGGACTAAAAGAAAATTATGTTTCAACAAACGCTATAGTTGTTTATACCCAACAAGATGCGACAAAAATAATTGATGATTTGATGAATAAATTTAACAAATTTAGAGAACAATCATATATTAATATTCAAAGTCTTTTAAGAGTTGATATTCACGTAGCTAAAGTCAACGCTTTAACTGGTTCTTCATATATTGATTTACCGAGTAATATCAAAAATAAGAAGGCTATAATCAACATCAAGAATGATAATAATCTCTGTTTTGTATATAGTATTTTATGTGGTCTTGATACTCCACAAAAGGATGCTGAACGAGTTTCAAAATACAAAGATAGAATGAATGAATTACAATACAAAACAGATGAGATGCCAATGGAAATTAACAAAATCATCCACTTTGAGAAACGCAACAATTTAAGGATAAATGTGTATGGTTTATCTGGTAATAAAAATGATGTTGTGCCTTTATATGTTAGTTGTAATAGAACAAGAACAGAACTTCCATTAATTCAATTATTATATTATAAACCAGAAGGAACTAATGGTCATTATTGTTATATCAAAAACTTTAACAGATTAATGAGTAACAAAACATCTACTGGAGACAAACATCAAAATTTAGTATGTCCGTATTGTTGTGAGTTTAGAGCAAAAGGTGGAAGTGGTAAAGCGGCAATGGATAAACATATGGAACATTGTATTTCAGGTCAACGAGTTCAAATACCAAAATTAGATGAAATTAAGTTTCTTCATTATAACAACATAAATGAATGTCCCATTAGAATATATTCCGATTTTGAAACGTTCAATGATGTATCTATGGGTCACAAAAGTAAAAATGAAAAAACTCATTTTAATACTGGACATAAACCAGCATCATACAAAATCTTAGTTGTAAGTGATATAAATATTGATGGGTATGAACAAGTGGATAATTTCTATTGTAAGTCATACATTCATAAAGGAGAAGATAGTGCTGAACATTTTATCAAAACTATTGGGGAATTAGAGGAAAAATTAACCGAAATTATTCTCAATGCTCAAAAAGATAATAAATATAAAATAATTATGAATGAAGTACAAAAACAAGAATACAAATGTAATGATAGTTGTTGGTTATGTAAAAACAAATACACAAGAGAAAACAACAAAGTGAGACACCACAATCACAATACAGGTATGTTTCATTCTGCTCTATGTAATAATTGTAATATTCAAATCAAAGATGGTGTTAAGTTGCCTGTATTCTTTCATAACCTAAATTATGATAAAAATGTTTTCTTTACAAGTTTAGTAAATTGGTATAATGCTAAATGTGAAAACTTAAAGAAACGTATTGAAGAAGGATATGAAATGAGTACTAAAGAAACAATCTATGAATATAGGAAGATGGAAGTTAATATCCTACCAAACAACACCGAAAATTTCAAATCTTTCAATGTTGGTAAATTACATTTTCTTGATAGTATGGCATTTATGCCTTCTGGACTTGGAAAGTTAATTGAAAATGTAGCAGATGATAATAAAATATTTTTGAAGAATTTAGCCAAAACAGATGATGTATTTGAATTGATGAAACTAAAAGGTCAATTCCCATATGAATGGTTTGATACTATTGAAAAATTACAATTACCCATCAACGAGTTAAAAAGAGAATATTTTGACAACCAACTAAATATTTCAAAATTAACAGATGAAGAATGGGAAAATGTTAGATATATCATTGAAAAACTACAAATGAAAACCTTTGAAGATTATCACGATTTCTATTTACATATTGATGTTAATGGTTTAGCAGACGTATTTGAGAATTTCAGAAAGACTTCTTTAGAATATTACAAACTTGATCCTTGTCATTATGTTGGTACTCCTTCCTTTGGGTGGGATGCTATGTTACTGAAGACCGGCATCAAGTTAGAGTTGTTGAAAGATAGTGATATGTATCTATTTTATGAGAGAGGCATTCGTGGGGGTCAATCTGTAATATTTAACAAATATGTAGAAGCGAACAATAAATATATGGAAGAATATTGTCCTGATAAGGAAAACGAGTATATCTCATATTTAGACGCTAATAACTTGTATGGGCACGCGATGAGTCGCCCTTTGCCTTATGCTGACTTCAAATGGTTTGAAGGTTT
>Ga0129324_10001541_pt1 | contig 14689 bp, 11 predicted proteins | sample CPBDNA_7_FD_96879 | JGI IMG/M metagenome (GOLD analysis project Ga0129324, IMG submission 96879) | Freshwater to marine salinity gradient microbial communities from Chesapeake Bay, USA - CPBay_Spr_15_0.2_DNA | ecosystem: Environmental > Aquatic > Marine > Coastal | place: USA: Chesapeake Bay... | reverse complement strand
GTTTCTATATCTACAATAGCGTACCTCATGAGACTAATTTTTCCAAAGCTTTTAACTCAACACCTAATTGGTTTAACATCTGAGCGATGCTACTTATTTTCAATTCATGTTCATCGTATTCTTGGGTGTTTATACTACAGGTGTATTCCCAAATTTCTAGCACATTCTCTATAGGGACTTCATATTCATGATACAATTTATTGTCAGAGACCAATAATAAGGTTTTGTTCTCTTTAATCTTATTGTATACACGTTTGTAAACCAAACCATCGTTTTCTGTAAGAACGATATAGGTTCTACCATCTTTTATGTCACGAACATCATCAAGGTACTTTGCAATCACAAAGGAGCCACTTTTAGCAGGGAGCATAGAATCTCCTTTAATCGGAAAAGCTCTGTGCTTGCCGGTAGGTAAAAAAGGAAGCTTTATTTTTTTTAGTTCTTCAACATATTCCGGATCAGCGTATCCGTTTAAATATCCGGCAGAAGCTTCCGTAGGGATTACTTCAATTAAATCTTCATTGGCTCCATCTACCGTAATTGGAAATAAAATTCTGTGATTTCCAATATTGATAAAAGAGCTGTCTTTAGACCTGGATAAATCATTTTTAACCAAGACATCCAATGGAATATTGATATACTCGGATAAGTCAATTAAAAAATCAATAGAAGGCAATGCTCTACTTTCTTCATAAGAACTAATTCTCGAACGAGAGGCTTTTAATTCTTCTCCAAATTGTTCTTGAGACAATCCCTTTAAAACTCTAATGTGTTTGATGTTTTTTGCTAAATAATTCATAATGCTAATAATATGAGCAATCATTGTTTAAATATTGAGCTAATTTAGCAAAATAAATTTTACAATCGCTATTTCTTTAAAAAATGTTTTTAAACAGTCATACTTATTATAGTTTGCGCTATGGTTCTATAGCGCCAAAGGCCTTGGTGTTATTAGCTAAAAGCTTTAGGCTAACCAGTTTGGCTTTGACAGATATTAACAGCACAACCGCTTGTTTGGATTTTGTGAGATTGGCTGATGAAAATGACATAAAACCGATACTTGGTGTCGATTTTAGAAATGGAGTTGATCAAAAATTTATAATGCTTGCTAAAAACAACAATGGCTATTTACAGATCAATAATTACCTCTCTTCCTTTCTTCATACAGAGAAAATGATGCTACCAACTAGGGCTAGTTTTTTACCAGACACGGTGGTTGTTTATCCTTTTCAAAATGAATTCAGAGAATTGGCGGCACATGAATTTATGGGCGTAAAACCTTCTGATTTAAACCATCTAAAGTTTTCTGACTGGAGGTTTCATTTGGATAAATTGGTGGTTTTAAAGACGGTCTCTTTTCAAGATAAAAAAGGATTTAATACCCATCGTCTTTTAAGAGCGATAGCAAACAACACCTTGTTAAGCAAGCTTCCAAAATCAGAGCAAGGACAAGAAACCGACATGCTGATGCTCGAGGAGCTTTTAAAGGAATGCTATTCAGAATACCCACAAATTATTGCAAATACTCAAAAAATCATCGAGAGTTGTAGCATTCATTTTGACTTTTCTAACAAGCAACCGAAAAATCAAAAAGCCTATACAAATTCTGAAGAATTGGATTTTAGACTGCTGCGAAAGTTGTCTTATGAGGGCCTGCAGTATCGGTACAAAAGAATTGGAAAACGTGTTACTGACAGGTTGGAAAAGGAGCTGGCCATTATTAGAGAAAAGCAGTTTGTCTCGTATTTTTTAATCAATTGGAAGATTTTGAAGTATGCCCGCAGTAAAAAATACTACTATGTAGGAAGGGGGAGTGGCGCAAATAGTATCATCGCTTATTTATTGCGAATTACCGATGTAGACCCCATAGAACTCGATTTGTATTTTGAGCGCTTTATTAATTTGTACAGAACCAATCCGCCAGATTTTGATATTGATTTTTCTTGGAGAGATAGAGATGATGTTATGAATTTTATTTTTAAGAATTTTAAACACACATCACTTATCGCAGTATACAATACCTTTAAATACAAAGCATCTGTTAGAGAACTCGGCAAGGTTTTTGGGCTTCCAAAGTCTGAAATAGACAAGCTGGCTAGTCGCAGTTTTCAATCGGACTCCTTAGATCAATTATCAAAACTTGTTTTAATTTACAGTGAATACATCCAGGGTTTTCCAAACTATTTAGGCATCCATCCGGGCGGAATTCTTATTTCTGAAAAACCCCTGCACAGTTATTGTGCTACCTATCTTCCGCCGAAGGGTTTTTCTACTATGATGTTTGATATGATCATCGCAGAAGATATCGGCTTGTATAAGTTTGATATCTTAAGTCAACGCGGTTTGGGAAAAATACGAGAGACCGTTGATATAGTAAAATACAATAATCCATCACATCCAGCATTGGATATGCACGATATAAAGCGGTTTAAAGAAGATGCCAAGATTAAATACCTTTTAAAAAATGCCAAGGCGATTGGTTGTTTTTATGTAGAATCTCCCGCCATGCGAATGCTTTTAAAAAAGTTACAAGTAAAAGACTATTTGGGCTTGGTGGCAGCGAGTTCTGTAATTCGACCTGGAGTTGCTAAATCTGGAATGATGAGAGCCTATATTCAACGGTATCGCCAGCCTGAAAAAAGAAAAGAGGCACCTCCTATTTTGCTCGAAATTATGCCAGAGACTTATGGGGTTATGGTCTATCAAGAAGATGTGATTAAGGTGGCTCATTATTTTGGGGGACTTAGTTTGGGAGAAGCAGATATGTTGCGCAGAGGGATGAGTGGTAAATTTAGATCTAGAGAAGAATTTTTAAAGGTAAAAGATGCCTTTTTCTACAATTGCAAAAACAAAGGACATAAAGCCGATTTGGCGAATGAAATTTGGAGGCAAATAGAAAGTTTTGCGGGCTATGCCTTTGCAAAAGGACATTCGGCATCGTACGCTGTAGAAAGTTATCAGAGCCTATTTTTAAAGGCTTATTATCCTTTAGAATACATGGTTGCAACGCTTAATAATTTCGGTGGTTTTTACAAGCCAGAACATTATATACATGAGGCAAGAATGCATGGAGGAAGCATTCATACGGTTTCTGTAAACGCCTCAGATTATGTCAATCGTATTGAAGGGACGATTCTCTATTTGGGTTTTATGATGCTGCATGCATTTGAGTCTAAAAATGCTCAAAAAATTGTAGAGGAAAGAAGGCAAAAAGGCCCTTATTTAGATTTGGATGACTTTATTAATCGAGTGTCCATCTCCTTAGCGCAAATTGTAATTCTTATAAAGGTCAATGCTTTTAAGTTTACGGGAAGAAACAAAAGAGAATTGCTTTGGGAAGCGCATATGAAAGTCCATAAGGTTGTTTTAGAAGAACAGATACACACCTTGTTTGTCTCTGAAAAAAGGAACTATAAAACTCCAAAGCTGGTCTCAAGTTTTTTAGAAGATGCCTTCGATGAAATAGAGCACTATGGCTTCCCTTTGTCTAGTCCTTTTCTGCTTTTGACCAAACCTTTGGATCAAAAAATTCTTGCAGATGATTTGTTAAATCATGAAGGTAAAACAGTGACAGTTTTTGGGGATTATGTGACGGCAAAACGCACGTCCACCTCAAAAGGAGATCTCATGTATTTTGGAACTTTTATAGATGTAAAAGGAAATCCAATAGATACAGTGCATTTTCCGATCATCGCCAAAAAGTATCCCTTTAGAGGAAGAGGCGTTTATCGCATTACAGGAAAGGTAACCCAAGAGTTTGACTGTGTAAGTATTGAGGTGTCTGAGATGGAAAAATTAGCCATTATTCAAGACCCAAGATATGCAGATGATAGTACCAAAAAAGTAGCCTAATCGTCTATGGAACGCTCAATTGTACATATGGATTTGGACACTTTTTTTGTGTCTTGTGAAAGACTTATAGACAGCCGTTTGAACAATAGACCTGTTCTAATTGGCGGTACTTCAGATAGAGGAGTTGTTGCTTCCTGTAGTTATGAGGCCAGAAAATTTGGAGTCCATTCTGCCATGCCCATGAGAATGGCAAAACAGTTGTGCCCAGAGGCTGTCGTTTTAAGAGGGAATACAGGTATTTACACCAAGTATTCTAAGTTAGTGACAGACGTTGTGGCCGATACGGTTCCCTTATATGAAAAATCATCCATTGATGAATTTTATATTGATTTAACAGGGATGGATAAATTTTTTGGTTGTCATCAAATGGCTTCTGAGTTGCGGCAGCGTATTATCAGAGAAACCGGCTTGCCTATTTCTTTTGGCCTTTCTGTAAATAAAACCGTTTCTAAGATCGCTACTGGAGAGGCCAAACCCAATAATGAGATTAAAATAAATGCCGGGACAGAAAAGTTTTTTTTAGGACCACTTTCGGTTCGTAAAATACCTATGGTAGGAGAGAAGACCTATAATTCTTTATGTGATTTAGGCATCAAACGCATTCAAACCGTTCAAGAGATGCCTATTGATATGATGGTAAAGGTTTTTGGTAAACACGGTAGTGCTATTTGGAAAAAAGCAAATGGGATCGATAACTCACCTGTACTAAAACATCAAGAGCGAAAATCCATTTCTACAGAGCGAACTTTTGATAAGGACACAACAGATATTGTTAAATTAAGAGGGATGATTATTGCCATGGCAGAGAATCTCATTTTTCAGTTGCGAAGAGGAAATAAACTAACCTCATGCATCACTTTTAAGATTCGATATTCTGATTTTCAAACCTATACGAAGCAAAAAAGCATTCCTTATAGCGCTTCTGATGAAGCTATTTTACCTGTGGTGATGGAGCTTTATAATAGTCTGTATCAAAGAAGGCTGCTGGTGCGTCTTATCGGTGTAAATTTTAGCAATTTGGTAAGCGGAGGGCATCAGATTCATTTGTTTGAAGATAATGAAAAAATGCTGAATCTCTATCGTGCTATGGATAAAATGAGAGAAAAACACGGAGATAGAGCTGTAATTAGAGCCGTAGGGATGGGTGCAAAAAGCATTAGTCGATACAATCCATTTAATGGGGAACCACCTCCTTTATTAGCGAATAGAAGGAGCTAGGTAGATTTTTTAGTAAATATTATTTTTTTATTTTTTATATCAAAAAAAAAATTACATTTGAACACTTTTTAGGAAGTAAAATGTTATGTTTTTCTTATTTCGGAAACGCCTATTTTAAGGGAAAAGATGGTTGTTTAGCATTTTGGAAATGCGTCGAAAAAATTTGGTTTTTCCCTTTTTCTAATCTTACAAATAGACAACAGCTTAATAAATTGCATGTTGTGTATTTGAATATCAGACAGTGATTCTTTATTTTTATAGCTTATCAACTTCTATTGGGGCATTAAAAATATACCTTTGATAGAACCATTGTATAATTATTTTAAAAATGTAGATGAATACTAAATATAAAAATTTAATAGAGCAAACTTTTGATTTTCCGCAAGAAGAGTTTAAAACAGAAAACAACAATCTCCTTTTTCACGATATAGATTTAATGTCCTTGGTTGAAGAATATGGTACTCCTTTAAAGTTTACCTATCTGCCAAAAATATCTGAAAACATAAATAAAGCGAAGGATTGGTTTAAGAAATCCATAAAAAAACACAAGTACAAAGGAAAGTATTATTACAGCTATTGCACCAAGAGCTCGCATTTTAAGTATGTGCTTAATGAGGCTTTAAAGAATGATATTCACATAGAAACTTCCTCTGCTTTTGATTTGGATATCGTAGCTAATTTGAAGGCTGAGGGAAAAATAAAGGATTCTACCTATGTCATTTGTAATGGTTTTAAAAGAGATCAATACATTAGAAATATTGGTGCCTTAATAAATTCAGGACACAAGAACTGCGTGCCTATTATAGACAATTATGAAGAATTGCCTTTGATTCAGCAACAAACCAAGAAAAAATTTAAGGTAGGGATTCGTATTGCCTCTGAAGAAGAGCCGAAATTTGAGTTTTACACCAGCCGTTTGGGTATTGGATATAAAAACATCGTTTCTTTTTACGAAAGAGAAATTGCAGACAACCCAAAGGTAGAGCTAAAAATGTTGCACTTTTTTATCAATACAGGGATTAGAGACAACGCTTATTATTGGAACGAATTATTAAAGTGTATAAGTGTTTATATCAAACTTAAAAAAGCCTGTCCAACCTTAGATAGTTTAAATATTGGTGGCGGTTTCCCAATTAAAAACTCTTTGGCTTTTGATTATGATTATCAGTATATGATTGATGAAATCATCAATCAAATTAATGAAGCTTGTGAAAATGCCAATGTAGATGTACCTCATATTTTTACAGAGTTTGGTAGCTTTACAGTAGGTGAGGCGAGTGGAGCAATTTATGAAGTCCTTTATCAAAAGAAACAAAATGATCGTGAAAAATGGAATATGATTAATTCTTCATTCATTACGACCTTACCAGATTCTTGGGCCATTAACAAGCGTTTTATTATGTTGCCAATTAACAAATGGAACTACAGATATGAGCGCGTTTTGTTAGGAGGTCTTACTTGTGATAGTGATGATTATTACAATTCTGAGCAACATATTAATGCCATCTATTTACCTGTATATGAAAAGGAAAATCCTTTGTATATTGGGTTTTTTAATACAGGTGCCTATCAAGAAAGTATCGGTGGTTTTGGAGGATTGCAACACTGCTTGATTCCACATCCGAAACACATTTTGATAGACCACGATAGTGATGGAAATACAACGACAAAATTATTTAAAGATCAACAAAAAAGTGAAGAGTTATTGTCTATATTGGGTTACGATAAGGACTCTTAGTCAAGAACAAAGTTAAAAACCATGAAATGGCAAATTGCAATTTACCAACAAATTAAAACAAAAAATGAAAACTAGTAAAACGTACGCAGGAATTCCTGAAAATTTTTCTAAGATTGAACAATCTAAGATAGTATTAATTCCAGTTCCTTATGATGGAACAAGTACATGGCAAAAAGGGGCTGACAAGGGTCCTGAAGCATTTTTGGAAGCATCAGAAAATATGGAATTGTATGATATAGAAACCGATTCTGAAGTCTACAAAGAAGGTGTGTTTTTAGCAGATGCAATTACAGAAAAATCATCGCCAGAAGCGATGGTAGACGCAGTGCACCAAGCCACTAAAAAATACATTAACAAAAATAAGTTTGTGACTATTTTTGGAGGTGAGCATTCTGTTTCGATTGGAACCATTAGAGCTTTTAACGAGTGTTTTGACAATCTTACCGTGTTGCATATTGATGCACATGCAGATTTGAGAAAATCTTATGAAGGAACTTCTTGTAATCATGCTTGTGCTGTTTATGAAGCGAGTCAAACGACCAATTTGGTTCAAGTTGGAATCAGAAGTATGGATGTTTCGGAGAAAACAGTAATGAATCCAGATAAGACCTTTTTTGCTCATGATATGGCTGTAAGTGAATACTGGATGGATGATGTAATTGATCAATTGACCTCGAACGTGTTTATTACCTTTGATTTGGACGCTTTAGATCCTTCTATATTGCCATCTACAGGAACACCAGAACCAGGAGGATTGTTTTATTATGAAACTCTAGAGTTTTTAAAGAAAGTTTTTGAGGCTAAAAATGTAGTAGGTTTTGATATTGTAGAATTGTGTCCTAATCCAAATGAAAGAGCTTCAGACTTTTTAGCGGCTAAATTATATTATAAAATGTTGAGCTATAAGTTTGCATCAAATGATGATACTTATGATGTCGATGAATTGTCAGATGATAGCCCATTTAGTAAGTTGTCTAAATTTAAAAATGATGATGATGACTTTTAATGCCGCTTTTTTTCTATATTCGAAAACAGCATAAAAGAGAAGAATTAAGAATAGAGAATTTGAATCAGATAAACAAATGCATATATTTATTGAAGAAATGAGTTCTTTAAAAAGTAATATTGAAAAAAATAAAACCAAAGAATGAGTAAACCAATTACTGAATTTATAGAGAAGTATTTTTTACATTTTAATGCTGCGAGCTTAGTGGATGCGGCGAAAGGTTATGAAGCACAATTGAATCAAGGTTCAAAAATGTTAGTTTCTTTAGCAGGTGCGATGAGCACAGCGGAATTAGGAAAGATTTTTGCAGAAATGATTCGTCAAGACAAGGTTCAAATTGTTTCTTGTACAGGAGCAAATTTAGAAGAAGATGTAATGAATTTAGTGGCACATTCACATTATAAACGGGTGCCTAATTACCGTGATCTAACTCCTCAAGATGAATGGGATTTGTTAGAGAAAGGACTGAATCGTGTTACAGATACTTGTATTCCAGAAGAAGAAGCTTTTAGAAGAATTCAACAGCATATTGTTAAAATATGGAAAGATGCCGAAGCAAATGGAGAACGCTATTTGCCACATGAGTATATGTACAAGTTGTTACTTTCTGGTGTGCTAGAAGAGTACTATGAGATCGATTTAAAAGATTCATGGATGTACGCTGCAGCAGAAAAAAACCTTCCTATTATTTGCCCAGGCTGGGAAGATAGTACCATGGGAAACATCTTTGCTAGTTATGTTTTAAAGGGTGAGTTAAAAGCGAGCACCATGAAATCGGGTATTGAGTATATGACCTTTTTAGCAGATTGGTATACAGACAATTCTGAAAACGGGATTGGATTTTTTCAAATAGGTGGAGGAATTGCTGGTGATTTTCCAATTTGTGTGGTACCGATGTTGTACCAAGATATGGAAAGACCTGAGACCCCATTTTGGAGTTATTTTTGCCAAATTTCAGACTCGACTACAAGTTATGGTTCCTATTCAGGTGCCGTTCCTAATGAGAAGATTACTTGGGGTAAACTCGATATAGACACTCCTAAATTTATTATAGAAAGTGATGCAACCATTGTTGCTCCATTGATATTTGCTTACCTTTTAAACATGTAATTATGAAACGCGTTATTGTTGATTATTCCAAACTTACTACAGATATTTTAGATATGCTGGTAGAAAAATATCCCGATGGTTATGACTATGGCGATGTGATTTCTTTTAAAAATGCTAAAGGAGAAACGATCAAAGCGGTAGAGGTAAGAACAGAGGATACCATTTATTTGGTGAAAATTAGTTCTAAATTAGAGCAAACTATGGAGGATTACGCAGAAGATGAAGATTCATTTGATGCAGACGATTTTGAATTGAATGACGAGATAGAAGAAGAGGAAGACGATTTTTAACTAGTAAATCTTTAAGCTATTTATATGGAAACAAACTTTCATTTGTCACTTCCTTGTCTGGGAATTCAAAGAACCAAAGATTTTTATGGTAAACTATTGGGTGCCAAGGTGGGTAGGAATACAAATCATTGGGTTGACATCAATCTTTATGGAAACCAAATTACTTTTACCAAATCAGGGGATTTTAATTTTGCATATAAAAATTATAAATTCGAAAATTCCATTTTACCTTCCTTTCATTTTGGGATCGTAATGTCCTTAAAAGAATGGAATGAATTGTTTGCCTCTTTGCAAGACAAAGATGTTTTATTTATGGATAAAACGAATTTTTTGCAAGATAAGAATGGTGAGCATTCCTCGTTTTTTTTAAAGGATCCTAATGGGTATATTGTAGAGTTTAAGACCTTTAAAGACCTTAAAACAATCTTTATAAAATAAGATAAGAACCCAGCAATTGCTGGGTTTTTTAATCCCTTTTTTTTCGAAAAAGTTTAGAATTCACAGCTATGCGTAAATTTTTATTGTATTTGGTTCTTTTTGCGCTTGCTGTATTATTGTTTAGTATCGGCTATTTGTTTTTAACTGCTCAAAAAGCAAAACCACTTCAAGTACCTCTGCAAGAAAATAGCAACCAACAAATGAACAATAAGAAAACCGCGGTAGTCCCATTTTTTTTATATCCAGATAAGACTGCAGACCAAGTTATTTATCATGCTTATTATACTTTGGCTTATAGTGAAAAGGATGAGCAGGCACTTTGGGTTGCTTATCGGGTATACCCCAATTCTATCAATCCATTAGTTGCAAGAAGCAATAATTTTAGAGAAGATGAAGCTGTACTTACAGGTTCTGCTAGTCTTGAAGATTATAAAAACTCTGGCTATGATCGAGGACATTTGGCTCCTGCAAAAACCCTTTCTTTCAACCAAGTTTCTATGAGTGAGAGTTTTTTAATGAGCAATATGAGTCCTCAGTTACCTAGTTTTAATCGAGGTGTTTGGAAGCAAACAGAAGAATTGATTCGGTCTTTGCTCAATAGCAGTGACTCCCTATATATAGTAACTGGACCTGTTTTGAAACCTTATTTAGATAAAATAGGGAAAAATCAAGTCACTGTTCCCAGTGGGTATTATAATGCTGTTTTGCGATTTAAAAAAGGAACAATCTCTGGAATCGGTTTTTTAATTCCTCATAAAAGGACCCTAAAAAAACCAAAAGATTTTGTAGTTACTATTGATTCAATTGAAAATATTACTGGGCTCGATTTCTTTCGATTCTTAGATCAGAAACGTCAAGATGATGCAGAGAGCAATTACAGTTTTGAAGTATTTTTACAGCATTAAAAAACCCGCTGGCTAGCGGGTTTTTTATATTTAACATGGCTTGATTTAAAGGGCAATACCTTTCTGAATTTTCTGAGCTACAGCTTGTACCTCATCCAAAACTCGTAATAGATTGCCACTCCATAATTTTGAAATCTCTTCCTCTGAGTAGCCTCTTTTTACCAATTCGATAGTAACGTTCATAGTTTCCGCAGCATCATTCCATCCATCGACACCTCCGCCACCATCAAAATCAGAGCTAATCCCAACATGGTCAATACCAATTTTATTCACCATATAATCAATATGATCTACAAAATCTGCAACGTTTACTGGGTCAAATTGATCTGCATTTGCTTTCATTTTTTCTTGAGCTTGTGCTCTAATTTCCATGTACTTCCCGTAATAACTTTGTTGTTCATTTTCAGGTAACTTTGTGGCTTCAGCCCTAGTCATAATAGTAAAATTTTGCTCTTTAGCAAAATCTGCCATAAACTCTTGAACCACCTTGTTGTAGGTTTCGTTTTTCTCTGTGTTTACATAAGCATTGAAAGCTACAGTTTGCACAACTCCACCATTTTTCTTTAACCATTCTAATTGCTCATCATCTAAATTTCTACTGTGATTGCAGAGTGCTCTTGAAGAAGAATGTGATGCAATAATAGGCGCTTTAGACAATTCAATCATGTCTTTCATAGCTTGTTTAGAAGGATGAGAAACATCGATCATAATTCCCCATTTATTCATTTCTTTGAGGACTTCTTTTCCTAAATCACTTACCCCATTGTGTAACCAAACATTGTCACCTTCTCCAGTATTTGAATCACATAATTGACTATGTCCGTTGTGAGATAATGACATATATCGTGCACCTAAATCATAAAATTCTTTAACTCTATTAATGTCAGTACCTACTGGGTATCCATTTTCGATACCGATCATGGCAACTTTCTTTCCAGAAGCATAAATACGTTTTGCATCTGCAGAAGTTAACGCCAATTCAATTTCTGAAGGGGCAATTTTTTCAGTTAATCTGTGAATGGCATCGAACTTTTCGATGGCATTTTTATAAGCTTTGTCATAGCCTTCTTTGTCTAAAGATCCTTGTCCAGTATAGACAATAAACCAAGAAACATCCAAACCTCCTTTTTTCATTTTAGGAAGGTTTACTTGGTTGTTTAGTTCTTGCGTATAATTGACACTATCGGTAAAGTTTCTAACATTGATATCATTATGCGTATCTAGGGTCATAACTCGTTCGTGAATGGCCATTGCTTTTGCTAGCAATTCTGGACTAAGTTCTGAAACAGTTCTCTTTTCTGCTTGCTTACAGGCCGTAAGCAAAACAAGAGCTGCTACTAAAAATTTAAGGGTTTTCATGATGTTTGGAAATTGATTAATGATTGTTTTTAATACTTGATGTCTAAAGTACGAGTTTTTATTTAGCCGTTAAAATACCCAAGCTATAATTTAAACCGAATGAAATACTTGGGCTGCTTAATACACCCCCTTTAGCTTTGACAAAACCAAAGGCAGTTCTTAGACTAAACTGATTGTTCAACTGGTAGTCAAGCCCTGCACTCGGTTTAACGATGAGTCCCTGACCCGTTCCAATATCTCCACCACCAGCTGCACCTGCCAATACCTGAGCAAAAAGACTCACAGCCGTTTTTCCTAAATTATTAGAGCGATAACCAGCACCCACCAAGCCCTCTGCATAGGCACCCGCATTGCCAAAATTAGCAAAAGAAGTATGACCAGCTAGATACCAGTGTTCGTTCATAAAAAGATTTACTTGTAAAGCAATTTGTTGCAAATGCTCTGTTGGATTAAAAACTCGTTGAGCGTTGAGGTACATCTCTTGACCTAAAATAAATTGTACGCCTTTTATTTTTGCTTTTTCCAAGTGGCTGCCATTGGTGCTTGTTAGACCTTGCTGATGCACATAATACTTGAGGCCAAAACCTAGGGTTGAAGCGGTAAATTGATCGTCTATATTCATAATGTACCCCTTATTAATGGAAAGATAGATTTGATCATATAAATGCTGTTCTATGGAAATGTCTGGATAGATAAAAAAACCTCCACCAGTTTCAACACCTCCACCACCTCCAGCTCCTAAACCAAATTTAGCCAGAATATTGGTGCGGTCTTTGTTCATAGAAAAATGATAACCACCTCCTAAAAATAAATCCATATAACCTCCTTGAATGCCATGATAAGCCCCGTCTGCCTTAAAAAAGGCGAACCACTCATCATTAAAATAGGAGTTGATTTCGAAACCCGCTAGTTGTATGGTTGGTCCAATTAGGGGTACTCCTGTTGTATAAGTAGAATTACCAAAAGGGCTTAAGTTGTTAAGATGTAGCATTAATGAAATACGTTTGGAAGGCTGGTTCCAATTGGTGTTTGTTAATTGACTAACAGGATATGATTGTTCGCGTTCTTTAAAGAAGCTATAATCAAAAGAAACCGGAACTTGAATTCCTACATGTAATTGCTGACTGCTAATATTGCCCTTGTTAAAAAAATTAATGGCACTATAACCGGCAGTTAAAGAAAAACCGTTCAGTTCATAGCCCAAATTTAAATGAGGCAGTAAAAAGGCACCTCCACCATCTGGAGCACTTGCGCCACCACCTCCACCAAAATGGATTCCAGCATCTACAAATAGATGGTTACTTAATTTCTTTTTAATTCCTGCATTGAGTCCTAAAGTGAATAGTCCTCCTCGAATACCACTAACCGAACCGTAAAAACCCGCACCCGCATAAAATGATTTAGAAATCCATAGATTGTAATGTATTCCGGTTAATCCCATATTGGCTTCTCGAACATCCAAGGAATCCAATGGCATTTGGGAAGAGAGAAAGTCCAATGCTATAAACCCTTTTTGATGTTGTTTAGTCGGTGAACTATAGTCTTGGCTAAAGCTTAAGAGGGGTAAGCCTAAAAAGGCGATTAAAAATGCGTATTTTTTCAAAATAAATTAGTGTTTTTGTATGCTAATAATTACTGTTTTAGATGTGGGAGTATTGCTAATTTTTGCCGTACTATTTAAGGGGACTAACACATTAGTCTCAGGAAAATAGGTCGCCGTGCATTGTTTTGGAATGTCGTAGGGGATGGCTAAAAAGTGATTGGCTCTTCTTTCTTCACCTTCAAAATGGCTAGTCAAGTTTACCAAGTCTAACTTTTTAAGACCTAAATTATTCATGTCCTCCAAGTTCATGAAAATAACTCTTCGCTCATTCAAAACGCCACGGTAGCGATCATTTAGTCCGTAAATAGTGGTATTATATTGATCATGAGTTCGAATGGTCATCATTAAAAATTGATCCTCTTTTAGCTCAATATCTGAGATTTTGTTTGCTGTAAAATTAGCTTTTCCAGTATGTGTAGGACTAAAATCATTACCCCTTGCATTGTTGGGTAAATAAAAACCACCTGGTTCTCGAATTTTCTTATTATAATTCTCAAATCCAGGAATGCTTGCTTCGATGGCAGATCTAATTAAATCATAATTGTCAATTAGGGCAGACCAGTTAGTGGTCGATTTTTTTAAAGTTGCTTTTGCCATACCTGCAACGATGGCAGGTTCACTTAATAGTTGTTTAGATAAGGCTTTTAAGTTTCCATGAGATTGAGAAACAATCCCCATAGAATTTTCAACGCTCACAAATTGAGGGCCAGTTGCTTGAATATCTTCTTCAGATCTTCCTAAACAAGGCAGAATTAACGCTTGTTTTCCATGAATCAAATGGCTTCTATTTAACTTAGTAGAAATCTGCACAGTTAATAAACAATTTCTTAAGGCATCTGCAGTAAATTCGGTGTCTGGAGTCGCAGAAATAAAATTCCCCCCCATTCCTATAAACACTTTGGCTTTTTTAGCGTGCATGGCTTTAATGGCATCGACCACATCAAATCCGTGTTTTCTAGGGGCTGTAAAATTAAATTCTTTTTCCAATCGATCTAAAAAATCAGCTTTTGGTTTTTCCCAAATTCCCATGGTCCGATCTCCTTGCACATTGGAGTGACCTCTAACAGGACAGGTGCCCGCTCCTTGTTTACCGATGCTTCCTCTTAATAACAAAATATTGACCAATTCTCTAATATTATCTACTGCATTTTTATGCTGAGTGAGGCCCAT
>Ga0129324_10001540_pt1 | contig 14702 bp, 12 predicted proteins | sample CPBDNA_7_FD_96879 | JGI IMG/M metagenome (GOLD analysis project Ga0129324, IMG submission 96879) | Freshwater to marine salinity gradient microbial communities from Chesapeake Bay, USA - CPBay_Spr_15_0.2_DNA | ecosystem: Environmental > Aquatic > Marine > Coastal | place: USA: Chesapeake Bay... | reverse complement strand
TTCCTATAGAGCCGTGGTAGACCACCACGTTGATAGGCTGGATGTGGAAGCGCAGTAATGCGTGTAGCTGACCAGTACTAATAGCTCAATTGGCTTGATTTATGCACTGAAAAAAATTTTAAAGTAATTTTAGAGATATATTTTATTTTATAACCCCAGCCTAAACAGTTGGGGTTTTTTTTACTAATAAATATTAGATAATTAATTTACCTTGTTTAAAAAAAGTATTTAGAGAGTGTTAATATATTTTTTGTAATAATTCCCATTTATCTTTATTTTTTTTCCAAAGGTGTGGAGATCTAAATTGATCTATTGTTGAAAAAAATTCATCCTCACTTATTCCAATGTACTCTAATGACTCTCTAAAGTATTTTTTTGGAAACTCATCGTCATATTTCTTAATTAAATTTATCCCCTCATCTCGTGTAATTTTTTCATTTCTAATTTCTTGTGCAGCATCGTATGAAGCTCGACCTAAACCAAATTTTATATATGTTAGATAATAATGAAAGGGATCAATCTTATCGTCAATACTTGAATATTTTGAGTAAGACCCTTCAGTTCTTTCTGTGTTTGGTCTAAAACCAGTATTTTTAGCTGCATAATAATAACATTCTTGAGGATCCCATTTAAGATAATAACCTAAATACCTTTGCTCTATTTTTTTTTTATTTAAATCATCTAACGAAGGAGCCATATAAGGTTCAAAATCGTTTAAATTAAAACCATAGTCTTTTATTATGTTGGGTAATTTTTCTCCACCAAGAATAATTTCAGAGTTATTTGTATTAGAAAAAAACTTACTATCCATTTTAGGGTCAGCATTTTCATCTACTGCATTACCATACTCAGCCTGATTTTCTCCATAAAAAATAAGAGGTATATCGAACTTTAAAGCCATTAATGGCCCAATAATTTTCTGTCCAATTATGAAAGGTTGAAAAGGGTGTAGTAAATTTTTAAATGCCAACTTAGTAAGCAGTTTATGAACTTTACCATTTGGTGTAAAAAGAATGTTATCAAAGCCACCAACTTTTATCCAATTATCAAAATTTTCCCAACCAATATTTGTATACATGTGGGGTGCCCAAGTTATTGTTAATGGATTCATTCCATATTTATATTTTAAGATATGGGCAGTATAAGCACTGTCCTTTCCACCACTGCCTGGCACAAGACAATCATAGCCACTTGGTTTTCTATATTTTTCGAGTAATTCTAATAATTCTTTTTCTCTTTTTTCCCAATCAATTTTTTTTTTTGTTTCATTATAGTCACAAGCATCACAGACTGATGAATTTGCATTAATATTCAACCCAGATTTCTGATTATTACTACTTTTAAATTCAACGACACTTCTAGGCCTTTGATTGCTCATTACACATTTTGAACAAAAAATAACATCTTCAGGCAAACTATACATTGAGAAATTTTTTGACATATTTTAGCTAATTGTATTTTTAATTAATGTTTCTAAAAATTCTAACCCAATTTTTGAACTTTTTTCTGGATGAAATTGAGTTCCAATTATATTAGAATTTTTTATAGAAATAGCACAAAATTCTTTATCATTATAGCAAGAAGTTGCAATCTGGTTGTTTTTTTCAATTGGTTCAGCAATAAATGAATGCACATAATAAAATTTCTGTTTATCAAATTCTTTTAAAAAATTAAATGATTTGCTTGGTTTTATATCCGTTTCAAACCACCCAACATTTGGCAGTATGGCGCTTTTATTTGTTGAGAGTTTTGTAACCTTACCTTTAATCATTCCTAAACCTAAAGTACTAGAATTTTCTGAACTTTCTTCGAAAAATAATTGCATACCCAAACAGATTCCTAGTAGATAATTATTTTCATTTTTTACAAAATTTTCTAATTTATCTAAAATTTTTTTTTCTTTAATCAATTTCATTGCCTGATTGAAAGCACCAACACCAGGTAAGATACAAATATTTGTGTCAATCTCATTTTTTTCAGAATAGAATATTGGATTGTATCCCAGATACCTTAAAGAATTATATAAACTTCTAATATTCCCCATTCCATAATCTACTATTGTTATATTTTTCATTTAAGAGGCATTAATTTCTGAAATTTTTAAATTTTTGTAGTGCAAAACTGAAGCTAAAGCTACAGATACATTTTTAAATTTTTTTCTTACTTTTTTAATATCATCTAAACTGCCACAGCCACCAGAAATAATTAATGGTTTTTTTATTATTTCATATACATTTTTAATTAGATCAATATCAAAACCTGTTTCTGTTCCTTCTTTATCTATAGAGGTTAATAATATTTCACCACAACCTCTGTCTTGAATGGTATTAATCCAGTCATTCACATTAAGATTGGTTCTTTCTCTTCCACAAAATTTATAAGCCTCCCAAGAGCTTTCATCAATTTTTTTTGCTTCAATATTAACTATAATTGTTGATTCCCCAAAATTTGAAGTTGCTTCTTTTAAAAAGTTTGGGTTTTCTAATGCTTTAGAGTTTATAGCTACTTTATCAGCTCCTGAATTGAGAGCATTTTCTATGTCTTTAAGAGATCTTATTCCCCCTCCTAAAGTGATTGGTACAAATATTTCATTTGCAATTTTTTTTATTAAATCAAATAAGTTATTTCTTCCATAAAGGCTTGCAACAGAGTCAATTATTAAGAGTTCGTCAATACCACTTGTGTAATATTCTTTAGCAATCTTTACTGGATCTCCTATTTTTCTTAAACCTTCCAGATTAATTCCTTTAATCACACTATCATTTTTTATGTCAATTCTTGCTATAGTTCGCATATTAAAAAAAATTGTTATATCATACAAAGATTAAAAATGAATAAAAAAAGAATTAAGATAATTAGTTTTATACCAGCAAAAAAAAACTCACAAGATCTTAAAAATAAAAATTTAAAAAAATTAAATAATTTATCTTTAGTTGAATTAGCAATATTGGGTGCAAAAAAATCTAAATTAATTAATGAAATCTATCTATCATCAGACTCAGAAAAAATTTTGAAAATAGGAACCAAACTAAATATTGATGCAATTAAGAGACAAAAAAACTTGAGCACTTATTCTGCATCAGCAAACTCAGTAATATTGGATTTTATAAAAAACAAAATTCAAAATAATCAACAAGAAGATTGTATTATTGTTTATCTCCAACCCACATCACCATTTAGAAATAATATTCATATTGATCAAGCTATTAAACATTTAATTAAAAAAAAATTGAGATCTCTAGTAAGTGTAACCGAAAATAAAAATTTTTTTAAATCTCTATATAAAAAAAAAACAACCTTAAATCCTTTTTTTAATGATAATTTTGTTACAAATAATAGGCAAAACTTAAAGAAGGTGTACTCACCAAATGGTGCAATATATATTTTTTATTCTAGTGACTTTATAAAAAATAAAAAATTAAGTTTTACAAAAACTGGATACTACATCATGAATAGAATAGACAGTATTGATATAGATGATAAAGAAGATTATGAATTAGCAAACTATTTAAGTGAAAAATATTTAAAATATTAAATATGATTTTTGAAATTGCAAAAAGAAAAGTAGACTCCACATCAGATCCATTGATAATTGCTGAAATTGGCATAAATCACAATGGAAAGCTAGACGCAGCTATAGCTATCGCAGATAGTGCCATTAAAGCTGGAGCTGAGATGTTAAAACACCAGACACATTTACCAGATGAAGAAATGTCCTTAGAAGCTAAAAAAGCAATACCAGGTAATTCAAAAAAATCAATTTACAGTATAATTAAATCTTGCACTTTATCAGAAACTGATGAGTTAAAACTTATGAAGTATATAAAATCAAAAAAAAAAATTTTTATCAGTACACCATTTTGTAAAGCAGCTGTTGACAGGTTAGTTAAATTTGATGTTCCAGCCTTTAAGATAGGGTCTGGTGAATGTAATAATTTAAATCTCATAAAATATATTTGTCAATTTAAGAAACCCATCATAATGAGCACAGGAATGAACTCTCTTGTTAATATAAAACCTATTGTAAATTATATAAATAATAAAAAAATTCCCTTAGCATTATTGCATTGTACAAATGTCTATCCAACACCATTGAAAAAGAGCAGACTTAATTCCATTTTGTTAATGAAAAAAAGTTTTCAAAATAATGTAATTGGATATTCAGATCATACGGTTGGTTTATATGCTTCATATGCAGCATTAGGGTTGGGTGCTAAAATAATAGAAAAACATTATGTAGATGGCCATAATAGAAAAGGTCCAGATGTATCCTGTTCAATGGACAAGTTTCAATTAAAAGAATTGATTAAAGCTTCTAGGCTAATCTCATCATCTTTGCCTGGTCAAAAGGAACCAATTAAAGAGGAATTAGTGACTATGAATTTTGCTTTTGCTTCAGTCGTATCTAAAACCTTTATCAAAAAAGGGTCTTTATTAAATGAAGAAAACATTTGCTTAAAAAGACCTGGGAATGGAGATTTTCTTGCAAGAAACTTCACAAAAGTATTGGGAAAAAAAGCTAATTGTAATATTCAGCAAAATATTCAAATAAAAAAAAAATATTTAAAGTGAAAACAATTACATTTATTACTGGTACCAGAGCTGACTATGGTAAAATTAAATCATTAATTTTGGAATTACAAAAAAAAAGTAGTAATTTTAAAACTCATTTAATTATAACTGGAATGCACCATAGTAAAAAACATGGACATACCAATGACGAAATAAAAAAAGATAAGATTCAAAATTGCTTTAAATTTATTAATCAATCAGAAAATACTAGTATGGATATAGTCCTGGCTAATACAATTAGAGGTATTAACAAATTTATTTCAAATAATCATACAGATTTAATAGTTGTCCACGGTGATAGAGTTGAGTCATTAGCTGGTGCAATTACTGGGTGTTTAAATAATATTAAAGTAGCACATATCGAAGGAGGTGAAATTTCTGGAACTATTGATGAAGTTCTAAGACACTCTATATCAAAATTATCTCATTTACACTTTGTAACAAATGGAATTGCAAAAAAAAGACTTGAACAAATGGGGGAGATAAATAGAAATATTTTTACTATTGGCTCACCAGATGTTGATATAATTTTAAAGAATAAACTTCCCAATCTTTATTCAGTAAAAAAAAGATATGATATAAATTTTGAAAACTATGGGATCTTTATATTTCATCCAGTTACAACTGAACTTAAAAAAATTGAAAATCAGATTAAATCTCTTTTAAATCTACTTGTAAAAAGTAAATTTAATTATGTGGTCTTACTACCAAATAATGATTTAGGTCACCATATTATTTTAGATAAAATACTTTCATTAAAAAATAAAAAATTAAAAAATTTTAAGATTTTGCCTTCAATGAGATTTGAATATTATTTAACACTATTAAAAAATTCAAATTTTATAATAGGCAACTCTAGCTCAGGCATCATGGAAGCACCTTATTATGGTGTTCCCACGATTGATTTTGGTACAAGACAAAAAAATAGAGCTAAAATTAACTCTGTAATTTCAATAAATAATTATTCAAAATTAGACAATTTGATAAATAAATTCAAAAAGAAAAAGTATCAATTTAAGCCATTAAAGCATTTCGGCACTGGAAATAGTCATAAAAAATTTTTAGCAATATTAAATCAAGAAAGAATTTGGAAAGTGAAAAATCAAAAACAATTTATTCAATTAAATTTTTCTAAAAAAAATTAATGAAAACGTTAATGATTTTTTAAGTATATATCATTTTAATCTTAAAGAACTGGGCAATACTTTAGAAAAAATATTTAAAAAAGAAAACGTAACTAACAATGTGCCTAATTATTTAGAAGATGATTTAATAGATTTATTATTTTTGCGGATTTTGAATGGATTTAATAATGATGCAAAAAATAAAAATAAAAAATTTATATCATAAAAGTATTAAAAATGAATAAAAAATTAAGACAATTAGCTTTATATCTGCAAAGAAAAACTCACAAAATCTTAAAAATAAAAATTTTAAAAAATTAAACATCAAGTTAAATTTCTTTTAAATTTTCTTATAAAAATTAAATTTAATTATGTTGTCTTGCTACCAAATAATGATTTCGATCATCATATTATTTTGAATAAAATAATTTCTTTAAAAAATAAAAAACTAGAAAATATTAAAGTATGAATGTTAAATAATTAAAAGTCTTGTAAATTTTTTTATTTTACTTAATATATTAATAAGTTCAGTTAATTATTATTAATTTGTAAATATAATGAAAGAAGTTTTAATTTTTGGTTCAGGCTCTATTGGGAATCACTTAGCAAATGCATCTAGAAAAATTAATTTATCTGTAAGTGTTACGGATATATCTTCTGATGCACTGTTGAGAATGAAATATAAAATTTACCCATCTAGATATTTAAAGTGGGACAAAAATATTCAATTAATAAATTATTCAGAAATATTTAAATTAAAAAAAAAATTTAATCTAATTATAATTGGCACGCCTCCAGCCACTCATAATGATTTAATTAAGAAAATTTCTGATAATCTATCTTTTGAAAAGTTAATGATAGAAAAACCTTTTACAACATTTCAAACTAATTTTGATGAAAAAAAATTACGCTCACTGTCAAATAAAAAAAAATTATTTGTTGGTTATAACCACTCAATTAGTGAAGCTTTTATGTTTTATCAAAATATAATAAAAAAGATTAAAAAAAAAGACATTTTAAGTATAGAGGTTAGTTGGAGAGAGGGTTGGAAGGGTATCCTAAATGCGCATTTTTGGAATAAAGATGAATTCTCATCATATTTAGGAAATTTATCAAAAGGAGGCGGAAGTATACACGAACATTCACACGGAATTCACCTTATAGTTTGTTTAAGTGAAATTTTAAATTTTAAATTACCAAAGAAAATAATGAAATTTAAATTTTTTAAAAAAAAAAATAAAAAAATTTTTTACGATAATTATGTAAATATTAATTGGAAACTTGAACATTTTTTCATTAATTATGTTTCTGATCTGATATCTGAACCAGCAAATAAATCAATTTGTATTAATACTATAAGCGCAAAATATGAGTTGATTTTTAATTATAAAAAGAAATATGATTTAATAAAAGTAACAAATTTAAATTCTAGCTTAATAAAATTAAAATATTTTAAAAAAAAAAGAGCTTCTGATTTTATAAATGAAATTAATCATATAATGAGAACAGATAATAAAAAAAAATATAAAAACTCCTTTATAAATCTTACAAAAGGGATAGAAACACAAAAATTGATTAACTCTTTTTGTAAAAATGTATAACATATTTAAAAATCTTTTTGTTTTAGACTTAGCGAATAATCATTTTGGTGATGTTAATCATGCAAAAAAAATAATAAAAAAATTTTCAGAAGTTGTAAAAAAAAATAAAGTAAAAGCTGCAATCAAATTTCAGCTTAGAGATTACGATACATATATCCATAAAGATTTTATAAATAGTGAAGAAAAATATGTGAGACGATTTTTGGATACAAAGTTAAGTATTTCTGATTTTAAAGAACTTTTCAAGTTTGTAAAAAAAAATAAATTATTAACCGCTTGTACACCTTTTGATGAAAATTCAGTAAAAAGTATAGAAAGTTTCAAATTTGATTTTTTAAAAATTGCCAGTGTTTCTTCAAATGATTTTACGTTATTGAAAAGAGTTGTAAAAAATAAAATACCAAAAATTATTTCTACTGGAGGATTAAGTTTATTTGAAATTGATAAAGTTGTGAGAATTATGAAAAAACATAATCAAATTTTTTCTTTAATGCATTGTATTTCAATTTATCCAAGTAATGATTATGATTTACAAATTTCTTTTATAAAATTATTAAAAAAAAGATACCCTGGAACATCAATAGGCTGGTCAACACATGAGGATCCTGAAACTTTCTTGCCATCATCACTAGCAAAAGCTTGTGGAGCAGAAATGTTTGAGAGACATGTGGGCATTAATTCAAAAAAATATAAATTGAATAAATATTCAATGGAACCAGAGATATTTCAAAAATATTTAGATAACTTAAAAAAAGTGAACAATATATTGAGTTATAACAATGATGAAAATAAAATTATTATTAAAAAAGAAATTAGTACTCTTCAAACGTTACAAAGAGGATTGTACGCAAAAGAAAATTTAAAAAAAGGAACAACATTAAATAATAAAAACTCCTATTTAGCTTTTCCATTACAAAAGAATCAATTCCCAGCAAATCATGTAAAGAATAATATGATTTTAAAATTAAATGTTAAAAAAGATCACCCAATATTTGCTAAATTGATTAAGCAAGATACAGAAACAGTTAAAGAATTAGACATATGGCAACATATACATAATGTTAGAGGCATACTTAATGAAAACAAAATTGCAATTGGAAATAATTTTGAAATGGAAATATCACATCATGAAGGTTTAAAAAATTTTAACAAAGTTGGGTGTTTTTTATTTAATTTAATCAACAAAGAATATGCTAAAAAAATTATCGTTATGCTTCCTAACCAAGCACATCCTGTACATCATCATAAAATAAAGAATGAAACTTTCCATATTATAACTGGAAATTTAACACTGACTTTAAATGGTAAAACTAAAAAACTTAAATCAGGTGACATCATCGATATAAAAAAGAATTCTTATCATAAGTTTAAAGCAGGGCCAAAAGGATGTATTTTTGATGAAATTTCCACCACAAGTATTAAAACAGATTCTCATTATCAAAATCTGAAAATAAAAAAAATGAAAAGATTTGAGAGAAAAACAATAGTTACCTCTTGGGTTTAATTATTTAATGTTTTTAAAAAAAAAAATACTTGCATTGATACCTGCAAGAGGTGGAAGCAAAGGTATTAAATTTAAAAATCTAAAAAAAATAAATGGGCTTAGTTTAATTGGCCACACTTCAAAATTTATTGATAAATGTAATTTTTTTGATGGAAAATTAATTTCGACAGATAGTGAAAAAATATTGAATGAAGCAAAAAAGTTTGATCTTAAGACATTTAAGCGCTCAGTATTAACATCAAAAGATTATTCATCTGATCATGATGTAATTATTGAAGTATTGAAAGATAAAAGAATTAAAGAACAAAAATATGATTTTATAGTTTATCTACAGCCAACTTCTCCAATAAGAAAAATTTCACAGTTATCTAAAGCTCTAAGAGAAGTAATTAAAAAAAATTTAGATTGTAGTTGGTCGATTTCAAAAATTGATAAAAAATTTCATCCAAAGAAAGTTTTAAAATTGTCAAATAAAAATTTATTAACTATTTATAATGATGACGGAAAAAAAATTGTTGCTCGACAACAGCTTGAAAATATTTTTATAAGAAATGGTATTTTTTATATTTTTAGGATTTCAAAGTTTCTAGAGAGTAAAGATATTTATCTAAAAAAAAACTACCCATCTATTACAAATTATCCATATGCTAATATAGATAATTTTCAAGATCTAAAAAAAACACGAGAAATATTTAAATAATAATTATTATAAAAAAATTCAAATTTAGTATTTATTATTTTTTATAATGAATATTTTTATTTAAAAACCTGTTTAATCTAAAACCAGCTTTTTTATCTTTATTGTTAAGATAATATTTTAGTGAAAATTGATTATTATTAATTTTATTTTTATTATAATTTTTTTTTAAAAAAATACTCAATTTTTTATAAAAATCATTTTCCGAAAATCCATAGCTTTCATTTTTGAGCTTAAGAATTAGTTCATTTCTTTTTTTAAAACTTCTATTTCTTGAGTCAAAATATGGTATTAAAATAAATCGATTCGCAGCAATACCCTCCATTATTGCTGTAGTATTCCATGCAATAACTATTTTTGATTTTTCTAATAATTGGTGTCCAGTTCCATAAAATTGAAGCTTTATATTTTTTGGTAAATTTAAATATTCTTCAGAATTTTGTGATGTTCCTGTTTTAACTTTAATAATAATTAAAGTTTCTGGATTATTGATAGCAAACTTTTTTAATATTTTTAATGTTTTGCTGTGGAGTTTATCCCAATTATATTTTGAATTATATTGTTTATGTAGTTTTAAATTATTAAAAAAATTATTTCCAAATTCTCTGACAAATCTAATTGGCAAACCTCTATCTTTTTGAATTGCATAATATAATATTTGATTCCTAGGTTTTTTTTTCTTAAAAGAATAACTCTCATTTAATCTAGAACAACCAACAACTTCAATTAAATTTTTATTTAGAAAATTTGTTTCTGAAAAAATTTTTTTTGCAAAATTTGAATAAACTGCAATTTTATAACCATTAAATTTATTTTTTGTTTTTTGGAGAGCATATCGAAAATATTTTTCTTCAGTTTTTGTTATAACACTTTCTTTGTATAGAAGTAAAAAGGGAATCTTTAAATGACTACAAACATAGTGAAGCTCAATCTCTACTGTAAAATTAAAATTAAAACCAACAAGTGCATTCAATTTATTTTTCTTTTTTAAAACTTTTAAAAATTTGATTAAAAAATTTCTGTAATCAATTTTAAACTTCTCAACGTCACCTCGATTATTTTCAAATATTGTGTTATATATTTTTGTAATAAAAGGCCGTGGTAGGTTATAATACACGATGTGTTTATTATATTTTTTTTGACTTGAAATTAAATCTTCAGTACCACCACTTTTACTTAAAATAAGCACCTTATATTTAATTTTGTTTGATGGATTTATTGATCTTATTTTTTTAATATTTAATGATAGTAATATAGATAGTAAATTGACGGATTGATATTTTACTAGAATAGGAATTAATAAATTAATTATTTTACAAAATAATTTGTGAGAGTAACTAAATGTAGTATACATGTAAATGATCTAAGACATATATCAACTTATTACAAATGTAAAACATCTAATAACTAAAAATTTATCAATTAATGATTTAAAATAATAAAACAAGTTTTTTCTTCATGAAAAAGTCAAGTTCTATCTTATAGAATCTTTTATAAATAGAAATTATAAAGTATAATCATCTGAAAAAATAATCTAAAAAATAAATTAATTTATATTTATCAAATAAATTAAAAGAAATGATAAATGATGCAGGATTTTAAAAAATTATTATACTTTCTCTCTCCTTCTGATCGTAAACGTGCTGTAGTTATTTTGATAATAATTTTGATAATGGCGTTTTTAGACATGATTGGTGTTGCATCCATATTACCTTTTATGGCCGTTCTCTCAAGTCCTGATATTATTGAAACCAATGTATTTTTGAATAAAGTATACATTGCCTCAAGCATTTTTGGAGTTGAAAATAATCAACAATTTCTTTTTGTTCTAGGAATTTTTGTATTTTTACTATTAGTTTTTTCACTAACATTCAAAGCTCTAACTACGTATCTGCAAGTTCGTTTTGTTGAAATGTGCCAATACAATCTAAGTAAACGTTTAATTGAAGATTATTTACACCAACCCTATGGTTGGTTTTTAGGCCAACATAGTGCTGACCTTGGAAAAAACATATTATCAGAGGTAGGTGAAGTAATTGGAAAAGGTCTTAAGCCATTAATGGAATTGATTGCCAAAGGTGTGGTAGTAATTGCACTTATTTTTTTGTTAGTTTTAGTTGATGTAAAACTTACTTTCTTTGCTAGTCTATTGTTTGGAGGAGCTTATCTTATGATTTTTTATTTTGTTCGTGAATATATGAGCATAATTGGAACAGAAAGATTGAAGAATAACCAATTACGATTTACGGCTGTAACGGAAGCCTTTGGCGCTGCAAAAGAAGTTAAAGTTGGAGGTCTGGAACAAATTTATATTGATCGCTTTTCCCATCCTGCTCATAATTTTGCAAAAAATCAAGCTTTTGGATCACTTTTAGGTCAATTGCCCCGTTTTATTCTGGAAGCTATAGCTTTTGGCGGAATTATGTTTGTAATACTTTATCTGATAAAACAAACAGGAAGTTTTAACGATTCTATACCTGTCATTGCTCTTTATGTTTTTGCTGGATATCGTTTGATCCCAGCCTTACAGCGTATATATCTTTCTTTTGCCCAAATTACATTTTCTGGTCCCTCAATTAATAAGCTTTATGATGACTTAAAAAGTCTTAAAAAGCATAATTTAAATCAAGATCAAGATGTTATGTTTTTAAATAAATCAATCTCACTAAAAAATATATATTTTAATTACCCTAATTCATCTAGAACGGCTTTAAAAAATATTAATTTAAACATATCTGCTAATACTACTGTTGGATTTGTTGGTCCTACTGGCAGTGGTAAAACTACAATTATAGATATTATACTTGGGCTACTTCAATCTCAAAAGGGCACATTGGAAATTGATGGTAAGATTATAACAAATCATAACGTAAGAGCTTGGCAACGATCTATTGGTTATGTACCACAACATATTTATCTATCCGATGACACGATTGCTGCTAATATTGCATTTGGCGCAGCAAGCAATGACATAAATTATGAAGCTGTTGAAAAAGCCTCAAAAATTGCTAACTTACATAAGTTTGTAGCAAATGAATTGCCAGAGAAATACCAAACAATTATTGGTGAAAGAGGAATTAGATTATCAGGGGGTCAACGTCAAAGAATTGGAATTGCTAGAGCGTTATATCACAATCCAAAAATATTAATTTTAGATGAAGCCACTAGCTCCTTAGATGATGAAACAGAAAAAGCTGTAATGGAGGCTATAAATAATTTAGGAAAAGATATCACTATTATTATGATTGCTCATCGTTTAAGCACAATGAGAAAATGTGATACTATATTTAAAATTAATGAGGGAAAGCTTTCTAGTCAAGGTGGATATAATGATTTATTTTAAGGAAATGTTTATTTAAAACCACCATAAAAAAAATTGAAATTCAAGGTTTAGGTTATGTTGGTTTAGCAACGATGATTTTTTGTTCAGGAGCAAAAAAAAATAAAAAAAGATAGGGATGAAAACTTGATGGAAACAGGTTCACTTCTGTTTACAAAAAAAACACCTTCGGTCGTTTTGTTATTATTCCAAGGATGAAAATCCACTACATATCGATACTGAATATTCATCAAGAACTCCTTTTTCAGAACAAGTGCTTTATGGGATAACGAGCACCTTCTTCTTGCTTTCAAAAAGTAAATTAAAAAAAAGTAATCTATTTAATTCTATTATTTATATTTAAGATTGACCTACTTTTTGTGGGGCCGAAAGTACACGAAAGAACCTGTTCTTCTAAACAAGAATCAAAAGAAAAGATGTCAAAAATATTGACATAAAAACAAAAGATTATACTATTAATTTAAATCTACCCACTTCTATGAATATTTACATACATGTTGAAATTTCTGCTCGAGAGTTAGATAGCAAACTCTTGTTGGCAACTTTGGCGGCATCAAGAGGACATGAGGTTATAATTTCTGATTTATCAAGAATAGTTAATGGTGTAAATAATAATATACTTGCTCCAGGAATATTTCACACAAAATCTTTAACTCCAACTAAAAATAAAATTGCCAGACATCAACTTCTTATTAACAAAAGTTTTTTAATTACTAGTATTGATGAGGAGGCGGGTTTAGATATTGATGGATATGAAGAATTCTCAAAAACTAGATATTCAGAACAAACAATAGAGCAAGCTGCTATAGTTTTTGCGTGGGGTACTGATGACTCAGAGACTTTAAAAAAAGATTATTCAAAACATTCGTCTAAAATAATCAAAACAGGTTCACCACGAGTTGATCTTTGGAAATCTATTTTTTCTGATTACTGGGATGCTCCTTATCAAATACCAAAAAAACCTTTTTTATTAATTTCTTCTAATTTAGGTTGGGCTAATGGAATAAGTTCATTTCATGAGGTGTTTAAAAGAAATAAGAGTGCAGGTTATTATCAACGTGAACCATGGTTAGTTGATTATCATTTTAGGGTTACTTCTGAGCATTATAAAACTACTGAAGCGTTTATAAAGGCAATTAAATATATTTCTGAAAATAATAATGGTTATGATATTGTTTTGAGACCACACCCAGTAGAAGATATTGAAATTTGGAAGACCTTTCTTGATGGTATTCCTAATGTCCATGTTATTCGAGAAGGCTCAATCTCAGCTTGGGTTAACAAAGCCTTTGCAGTAATGCATAATGGTTGTACCACTGCATATGAGGCTACAATTTCCAACAAACCACTTTTGACGTATTTACCTTATGTTCAGGAATATGGAAACGAACTACCCAACAAGTTAGGTTATCGTGTTCAAACGCCGGAAGAACTTTTAAATAAAGTAAACACTATTTTTAATGACTTAAAATCTAATGTTAAAAAAAATGTTAATAAGTCACTTCCAGAAACAGTATCAAGAAAGATTTTTTTAGATAAGGATGAATTGGCAACCTATAAAATTGTAAAAAAATGGGAGAGTCTAGCAAATGAAAGTCTATCCCAAAAATCTAACTGGATAAAGTTTCAATTTCTTTTAGGAGTAATAAATATAAGACAAAAAATTAGCGAAGTGCTCAAAAAATTATTTCCAATCATTTTTGGAAGCTATGAAAAAAATTATAAATTTCCACCACTAAATAAACAAGATATCACTAGACGTATTAGAGGGTTTGAAAAAATTCTTGGAATAGATAAAAAATTAGATTGTAAAATTATGTCTGAACGAACAATTTTAATAAAAAAGACCTAAAAATTTAGTATA
>Ga0129324_10001539_pt1 | contig 14705 bp, 9 predicted proteins | sample CPBDNA_7_FD_96879 | JGI IMG/M metagenome (GOLD analysis project Ga0129324, IMG submission 96879) | Freshwater to marine salinity gradient microbial communities from Chesapeake Bay, USA - CPBay_Spr_15_0.2_DNA | ecosystem: Environmental > Aquatic > Marine > Coastal | place: USA: Chesapeake Bay... | reverse complement strand
TTGGACGAAAGTGTCTCAAGGGGAGATTTTGCATGGCTGCGCCTAAATCACAACACACATACGCCAGCGTATGGAAAACACTGAGCGCAATAGACTGCTCTGACAAGGCAGAAAAAAAGAACGGGCTGACCTACCTGTCATGGGCATGGGCGTGGGGCATCATGATGGAGCACTACCCAGAGGCGCGGTATGACTTCCTTGTTGAGGAGCGGGATGACGCCCAAACCTGTACCGTCTGGTGCAAAGTCATCATCAATGACCTTGAGCGTTTGATGTGGCTCCCCGTTATGGACTACAAGAACAAGGCAATAATTAATCCAGACGCCAGAGCCATCTCAGACACCCGAATGCGCTGTCTGACCAAGTGTCTGGCGATGTACGGGCTGGGCCACTACATCTACGCTGGCGAAGACCTTCCCCCTAGCGGTGACGCCGCAGAGGAAAAACCCGCCCCCAAGGAGAAGCCGAAAGCCAAGGCCAAGCCTAAGGCAGAGCCCAAAGCGGAAGCACCAGCCGAGCCTCAGAGCGACACCATTGCGAACGAAGAAGAAGCAGACGGGGTGCTCAGCTTCCTGTGCAGTACTGCTGACAACTTTGCAGGAACAACAGAGGGGGAGCTTATCGAATGGTGGCAATACCCTGAAACCAAGAAAGCGGCAGACCTTCTCGATAAAGGATACCCAGAACATTACAAGCAACTCATGGCGCATTTGTCTGCGCTACGAGCATCACTAAAGGAGAGTAACGATGAGTAGAAGAGCATCAATCGCGGCTATCTTGGCCGTCACTGTAATTTCTGTGTCTGCGTATGCCCACGCGCATCTTTGGCAGAAAATTACCCAGCAACAGGGCGTCAACGGCCAAGTGGTCTGCCAGTGGAAGTGTGGGATCGGTAATTCGACCCACTACACAACGACATCCGGCTACGGCGTTTGCCCTCAGCCATGGTAAAGGAGAGTGCCAATGAGTAAGTATCACAAAACGGATGGCGGTCTATGGCCTAACAAGGACAAGGCCAAGCCAACCCACCCTGACATGAAGGGTAACCTGAAGATTAGCTCTGAGCAGATGAAAGGGCTGATCGCACAGGCCAAGGAGGGCAAGGAGCCTAAGATTCAGATCGCTTCATGGAACCGGAAGACAAAAGACACTGGGCAAGAATACCAGTATGTCACGGCTGAAGTGTTCTGGGATGCCGAGGCACAAGCGGCTCCCCCGCCCCCTCCCAAGCCTCAGCCTATCGAACTTGAAGAAGACGATATACCGTTTTGATCAGGTCGAAAAAACTGCTGGATGCGGCGAAGGATCAGTCCTGCGTCAACTGCGGTGTCAGAGATGGCACCGTGGTTGCGGCCCACTACACCGGCCTACGGGCACATCTTCTTGGAAAGGGTACGGGTCACAAGCCACATGACTTGGTTATCGCTGACCTATGCCACAAATGCCACTACCAGTTTGACGTAAGCGGTGGTGGCGAAACCTTCGAGAAGAAGATAGATAAGTCAGAGCAATTCCTGTTCAACATAGTCAAAACACTGATACGCCGAATTGATCAGGGCGTCATCACAATAGAAGGAATGAAGGATGAGTGATGGAGATACATCTACCAAAGAGCGGCGCGATAAAGAGGATGAGGGTGTTACAGTCACTGTGTCAGGAGTTTCCGCAAGTGGCACCTCAGATACTGGAGGTGAATTTACAATCGAAGCACGGGGTGACGCTGGAGGTGAAACCCCTGCGAACTCACCGCTCCAGACCGCAAGAAAACTACTACAGGAAATGGTGCAACGGCTTCGCAAAATTTTGCGGATTGACCCCTGACGAAATGCACAACGAGCTTCTCTGCCAGTGCTATGGCTCAGAGGAGATCAACACCAAGTTCGGGGTGGTTCGTCGTCCGGTAAAGCGTAGCAATGATGCTACCCGTGGCGACTACTCAGAGCTTATCGAGACATTATGCAGGGTGGCGGCTCAGATGGGTTATGACGTACCGCCGCCAGAGGGCGAGCGTGAGTAAGTCTTGGGTTGATCACGAAGACTATTTGGCTTGGCTAGACGCGGAGTGTACCTATCCATTTATAGAGCCGGAATACCGCCTTGGCTCTGAGCCAAGCCTTTCTCACTCTTTTGGGGAGTTAGTTGGCCCCGAAAAACGGCTGGTCAAAGGGTTATACGGCGCTACAGCAGAGGGCGACTGGTATGACATTGAGTCCAACTCAATTATAAACGAGACACACGAACGCTATGGCGATGAAGAGTCTGGATGGCAGTTATCTAAACCAGATCCGGCAAAGCGATACGTTCCATACAAAACAGTTCATGGGCCTGTAAATTACAGGTTTTGGGAGAACCAGAATGACAAAGCTAACACTTGAGCTAGAAGGAGATGCCTACGCAGACGGTCTGGCTACTGCTGATAAGTTTCTGGCAATAATTCAAGATCGGCTGACCAGAATCGAGGAGCTGGTGGAGGCAAATCTTGACGCCGTGGAGAATCTTGCTGGGGCGATTGAATTACTAGAAGACGCCAGAAAAGCACTGACCGATGACGCATAACCCTCAAGACAAAGACTATTGGGTAAAGAAGGGGCGTGACATGGAGACGCTCTTTCATCGCACTGTCCATTTGGAGGGGTGCGGTGTCAGCTTTCCCACTGCAAAAATAGATGACCCTTACGGCCATGACTTCTTGCTTACGCGCCCGATGGACTTGAAGGTGCAGGCAAAGCCTTTCAGAACCGCGATGGAGCGTTTTGGGATACCCCCTCGTTACGCCATATCCATAAACCTAAAAGACCTACAAAGGTACGCTGAAATGTACCCGAACATTGTGTTCGTTGTTGTAGTGCTTTTCGAGGGGGAGGTTGAGATTCGGCAGATGACAATACAAAGGGCAAGGCGATTGGTCGGCAACGGTCAAGCCAAAAGGCATCAATACATCAACAGAAAGGGCGACACATCTGGAAATGGAAAGGAGTCCTATATATTCGATCTGCGAGACCTAGATGAGATTGAGTTCTGTATAAGCGACTTGGACGAATGGAAAAGACTTTCAGAGTATGAGTGACCTGCCTGAGTATGCTCCTGCCCTTATCCTTGTCGCGGCGCTGAGTATTTATTTTGTATGTATTTAAACGCCGCGCACTCCTCCATCAGATTCTGCCTTCAGCTTTATGGTGCTCCACGTTGATCAGGTGCTGATTGATGATATCCTCTTTGGACTGCCCGTAGTACGGGACAGCCAGCATTTCATCCAGCAGTATGTTGTTTAGGCTTCTGTCCTGAAAGCCCTCAACATCAGGCACCTCTGGCAGATACAGCTCTCCCAGTATTCTGCCGAACTTACCCTTCCGATCCATGTGCGTCCTGATCAACAGCTCAGAACCCTCTGGCACCATCTGTGTCACATAATCTTTAGCGAGAAGGCCAAGAGCCTTCAATTCTGGGGTTCCTCCGCGAGTCTCTGCCGTGTCTATGCCATATAGCCGGACTGACTGTTTGCTCAGGAGAACGTCAAATCCAGCGTCTATCGTCAGCACAATCGAGTCGCCGTCCACTACGCGCTCACAGGTGGCGTGGTAGAGCCAGTCCATCTTCATTTTAGTACGCCCTATCGACAACAGGCAGGTCAATCACCGACCTCATCCTTGGGTTCTGGTAGTTAAGATAACGCTCTATCTGCGCTTCAATTACCTGTATTCGCTCTCTCTTGGTGTCCTCGTCCAGCATTGGAGCCGCTTGAATAGCTTTTATCTCGTTTCTCATGTTACTCAGCTCGTTTGACACTTCATTAGCAAGGTCTTGTGCCGCCAAGAATGGTGCTCTTGCCTCAATAAACCTGCTGTATTCCGCGTACCGTTGCTGTTTGTTAAGCATATTCGCTGTTCTGACCACGGACTTGACTTCGTTTATCATCTCGTAGGCAACTTGCTTCTGGGCAGAGCCTGTCTCTGTGCCAAAGAATCTGCGCCAAAGAGGGAATTGGAATATAGATTTGCTTGGTGGGATCGCCGCCAAATCTCCTCTCACCGCCTCAGACTTCAGCACTGCATCAATCATCGCAACGCCATAGCCGCCGAGTGTGCCAGTGTAACCCCTGATGATATGGTCAATCTTCATTGGGCTGAAGTTGCCCGGAAGGTTCTGGCCTATGAATTTTGCAAACTCAGTGGTGCCTACATTGTCCTGAAATCCACCGACGATGTCCTTGTCCACATAGAAGGGTACGATTGGCCTGTTAGTGAAGAAGTTGTGGTTAAATGCCGCCTCTGCCAGTGGCGCAATCGCCTGCACACCGAGGGGGTTGACCTCTAGGGTAGATACAACACCCCTGATCATTGTGTCCCTTACCTCTCTATCAGTCCTATCCCCCATCACTCTGGCGATGATCGCCTCTGGGATAGTCTTCAGCAACAGACCGACCTCAAACGGGCTTGGCAACAAAATTGGCACTGGCCCAGATGTTGGAATGATTATGTTGTTGTCTTTTGTTTCAGCAGACTGACGCTTGTACTGATCGTCATCGCTGACCAGCATATAGTAAATGGCTGTGAGGGCCATCGCGGTAAACGATCTGGCGGCAAAGCGTTGTATTATTTTCGCTCTAGTCTTGTTGTCCTGCGTGGTGTAGTCGCCAGATATAGCTCTGACAAAAACATCAATACCTTGGAATCTTGCGTTCAGGAAGGGGATTAACGCGCCAAGCAAACGCGCCGCAGGATGACCGCCGCGTCTAGCGTAGTTGATGATCTCTATGGCCTGATAGGTTGCCTCTGCGTCATTCCCCGTTCTGGCAAGAACATCGTTATATACTGCATTCCTTGTGGCGGCGTCCGACTTGGTGGTGATCATGCCCAAGCCGTCCCACAACCTTCTAAACATATTCAGGGTTTTGCCGTCAGGGGATTGACCGCGCCTCTTGGCTTCCCTCTCAAAGTATTCCTTCATACTTTGCTCGCCAATGGTGAAGTCATAGCCGCCAACCACACCGCGCCTTTCCAGCCTATTCATGCTTTCTGCAAAGCCAAAGACTGTATCAACGATAGGCGTGAAGTCGCCACCAGAGGTGACGTAGGTTGACAATGTGTCGCGGAACATATTTGCCAGAATAAAATCTGGTGTTCGCGTCACCGTTTCTCTAAGGAAGGTAGCTGGCAAGCCGCCGTAGTAAGCAATCCTCTGCAAGGTTGCACCATCGTCCACGGTCTGCAAGGACTCGTAGAGCAGACCATCATCTATCTGGAAATGGACAGGGCGTCCGTTGACCTTGAACGTAATCGTGTTTTTGCTGGGGGCAACAACCTGCCGCGCCAATCCCAGCTTTTGTAGATCACGGGCCACTCTTTGCTGGGCAACATTCTTCATGCCCATGTTGACAGCGGCACTCAGATTCATCGCCACTGACTCAACCAAACCAATGTCTACAGCTTTCTCGCTACCCTTGTACTCCTTGAAGTAGGACATCTTGGTGAGGTCATCAAAGATGCCGCCAGTTGCCTTGGATAGGCTTGCATCATCTTCCTGAGCGGCCCTGTAGAACGGGACATAAGAAGACTTGCGCCATATATCCGCAGTCTCTTCGCTCAATACGCCGGTATCTTTCAGGAAGTCGATGGTCTTGTTGTTGTATGCAGTCCAAACATCGTGCCATTTCTTTACAGGGTTGTAGCCATTTCTCTCTGTCACTGCCTCTACAGCGGCAAGAATCTGTTGTTTATTCTCTTCGGTGACAGGAACAACCTTGCCTTGATTACTGAGAAACTCTCCTCGCTGAACCATAGCGTAGGCTTGGGCGAGCTTTCTTAAATCCTTGGATTCCTTGTTGTAGATCAGGGACATGATCTCTAGCAGTCCCTTGTATCTTCTCCCCTCGAAAACAAAGTCCTCTACCCCGTAACCGCCGCCTCTGTAGTAGACATTCCCGTCCTTGAAGGCGCTGGCGGTTATAGCATTAGACCTGTCAGCAAGGATTAGCGCCTGTATCGCACCAGAGTCAGCCTCCATCTCTCTAAGCTCAGGCACTCTCTGGCTAATCGCCTCAAAGACCGCGTGTCTATTGATCGCGCCGTATCTCAGTTTGATTGCGCGAAGCCTCATCCGCGCTCTGAATCTCTTGTAGAAAGTGTCTATTGGCCCACCCTCAAGAACCTCTAGGAGTATCTCGTTGTTGGGTTGCGACTTTTCTGGGCCTGTGGTGAGTTCGTCTACTGCCTTCTGCTGTGACTCAGAAAGCGGAGGGGTATCAAAATACTGGTCTTCAGGGCGCGGAGTAAGTGCCGCCTCTGGGTTTCTTCCTATGTATTGTGCTTCTGGAGAGGCTTTGACGCTAAATACTGGTGGGCCGGGCGTCTTGTCGATGTCCTCAAGGTTCTGCTCTACAGCTTTCTCTACCTTCGCAGGGTCTATCTGTCGAGCGGCTGGCCTGTCGTAGAGGTTCTCATCTTGCGGAACAACGCTATCAGCTCGTCCAGTCCCTCGTCGATCTCCTTGTCCGACAGCATCTGCTGATCGAACATCTCCTGATCCTCGCTCTGCGCGGCTCCGAACCCTATCCTTGGCCCGTTCAATTCTGCTCCGCTTGATTCCTCTTGAATTGAGGAGTTGCTCAGTTGAGGTGGCGTAATCCTGTCTGACATGGCGTAACTTTACTCCAAGTGACTTATATAAATCTTGCTCAGGATACCATATTAGAGCTTGGAATGCCGCTGGCTCAATCCTCTCGCCAGTCTGTTGCTCGAACTTGTCTATTGCTCTGTATACAATATCTCTTAAATTGTTTCGCTGGCTACCGCTAGTTGGGGCGTCATTGGTGCCGTCAAGCAGTTTGATCAGGTTCTCTGCCGCTTTAACTGTTTCGGTTTTTTCCCGCTTGCCAGACTTGTACTCTTCGGAAAACTTGCTGTAATCGCTTTCATGCTTACGCTTGATCTCACGGGCCTGTCTTTCTATTGACTCCCGAAAAACTTTTTTCTTGCCAAGCGCGGTAGCAAGACGCTTGTATGCATTCGAGATTTTCTCTGGCGATGTGCCGGTCAATGTCCCCGCAAGACGGCCTATGGTTCTCATAAACCACATATCCATCGTGACAGGGCGGAAGTCGCCGCGAAGGTTTGTAAAGAATCCCTGACCTATTTTCGGGCCGAATATGGCGGAGCCAAATACCCTATTGTCTACCAGCTCACCCGTGTCGGCCTGTTTGCCAAGTAGCTTTTTACTTGCCGCGTTCAAATCTCTAACGACAAACTCTGTCTTTAAAAACTGCTCTATCTCCGGCATGGACATTTTCTTCAGCAGTTTGTTGGCTTTGACGAAGTTGGCCTTCATCGACTTCTTCTTATCGCCACTGCCTTCTTCTTTGAAGCGCCCGTTGTCCCTGTAAAACTTATACGCTTTCTCAGCTAAAACTAAGTTATCGGGAACTGCCATGTTCTGCGAGGTGATTGCCAGAGACAGCAGGAATGCCGTTCTCGCGCTAGAGTCAGTTTTTATCTCTGGGTACAGCTCGCCAAGCATTTCAATAGTCTTGTCGATGGTTTCGTTGTACCACTCAACGGCGCTCTCCTGTACGTTCTCGTACTCGTAGACCGCTTCCCTAGCAAGGTCTTCTGCTATCGCCTCCCTGTCTTCTTCTCTGGTGATGTCCCTTGGCCCACCCAGACGCTCAAGGGTTCGCCGCTGGAGATAGCCAGCTACTTCCTTCTTTGTCTTCATGGCTGGCGGTATTTCTCGACCAGACACAACATCTATGATGTCAACAGATTCCTGCGCTGGCCCCACATCAAAAACCGTGGGTTGCATCCCAAAAGAAGCTACCGCCGCGTCATCAAAGGCATCCACCTCAACCGCGTTCTTTGCAAGAACGAGAGGCCCAATTTGTATAACCTCGTCAGCACTGATAACCCGCTTGTTAGGATTGCTCCTGTTGTAGAAATAGCTGTGCCTGTACGGATCCATGCCGACCTGAATCCAGTCTTTGCTTTCCAAAGCCTTCTCCGCTAAAGCCTTTGCCTTTTTTGGCCCTATCGGGTTCCAGCCGCCCATTATTGTGGCTATCGTGCCTTTGGGTTTATCTATAGATATGGCTTGGGCGGCTCTCTGGCTCATGCCGAACTTGGCATTCGTGAGTGACGCAACGGACTGATAGCCTACAACTTCCCCTGCTGTGAAAAGGGACTCTGCGGTCTTGCCCTGCATATAATCCGCCAAAGACAACCTGCCGTCCCTGACGCTCTGGGCATCCACGTCTTTTTTGTCACGCCTTCTTTGTGCAGAGTCTGGGTAATGAACCGATACAACCCATGTGTCACTTTGGGTATAAGAGGGTATGTCAAGCCTTAGCTGTGCAGGCTCACCCTTTTTTAACAGCTCTTGCGGCTTCCCGTATTTAGCCGCCTTTTCGGGGCTTTGTCCTCTTCCCTCTCTGAGCGCACGTTTTGCTTGTGCCGGTGTCGATAGCTCTGGCACATCCTCATAAGGGCGCACTGGCCTGCGCTCATCAACCAGCGCAGAGTATTCTTCCTTTGTGATCTCGCCATTCTTCAGCATATCAGCCGCTTCACTAAGCTCTGGATCACGCTTGGCAAAGTCTGGGACGCCTCTGTCGAAGGCCAGCTCCGGCTCATCTGGGGTTGTCTGCCTGAACTCCGGCTCCCGCTCCTCTCCTTCCTGTGCGCGGGTTTGAGATGGCTCTTCCCTTAGCTCTCCCCTTGCTCTTCTTGCCACCTCTTCTCTGGTAATGCCTTCTTTGGAAGCCTGCTTTTCCAACATTACTGGGGTTCTAACCTCGCCCCTCGCTCTAGCGCCAACCTCTCCAGACTCAAGCGCCTGCAAGAAGTCATTAAACGATCTCGCACCAGTTCCTCTGGAAAAGCCGACCATTTCTTTCAGGAAGTCAACGATTTTGGTAATGATGCCGCGTGGCTTGCCGCCCAGCTTTACTGCCTTGCCCCTGTCATCAATGAGGTTGTTCTGGTAGCCATACTTGATCAGCTCCGCTATTGCCTCTTCCATGCGGGACATAGGGTCTAGGTTGCTGTAAACCCTCTCTGCATACTGGAAGAACGTCTCTCCAGCTTCATATCCCTGTGCGCCATCTGGTGCGTAGGCGCGAGCCGCCTTCTCAAGAGTCCCCATCTCCTGCTCAGTGACTAAGTCGAGAACTCTTAGAGAGTGTAAAACTTCGTGATTTAAAGTCCCCAGTATTCTGACCAATAGCTCCGCATCTGTGGCGTTGGGGCCAGCCTCTGCAAGTATGTTGTCGAAGCTAACTTGGAGGACTCTCTGTATCGGCTCAAATGCTCCGCGAGCCGCCGCCTGACGAGGATCGGCTGACTCAACAAAATCTATGTTGCCCTGTGCATCTCTATTGGGCGTTCTAACCCTGTCCACTAGCCTAGTAATGAAGTCACCAGACAAGCCGAGCTTTTTGACTCTCTCCGCAATAGCTTCAGCCATCGCCGCTCGTCTCTGATCTGGTGACGGCAATGCAAGTATCTGTGGAGTTTGCTCTGGCTGAGACGCCTCTTCAACTGCCGCCTGATCACGGCTTACAACTTCTCTAGCCTTTTTGATGACCTGATCGTAGGCTCTCGCCTTCATGGTCTTGCCCTGATACTCAAGAGCGGCTCTGGATATATCTGTGCCTTGTTGGCGGAGATGGTCTACTGCAAGCTGTAGCTCTGCCGGAGAGTATGGCTTTAGCTCAAATACGGGTAGCTTGGTGGGTTTATTGAAGCGAGGAAAAGCTCGCATTTTGTGATAGAGAAACTGTAGCTCTTCGTTCCTCAAGTCATTGATGGACTGATCGCGCCTGAGCTTTCTACCAGTCAGTATCTGCGCGAGCTTACGCATCTCTGGCGAGTTGTAGTCCATGTCAATGTTTTTGGCGGCAAGAAGTTCAGCAAACTTCTCCTGACTAAGCTCCATCTCGCCAAACATTTCTGCGCTACTAATGAACGCACCGCCCTTACGCTGATTGATAAAACCAGCATATTCCTGAGCGTCTCTCATGCTCGTAAACTTGACCCGTCCCGGCGCTCTCTTCCCTTGGCTTCTAGCCGCCTCTTTCTCTGCGACTGTTGTGGGTCTGGTTGTTATGACGCCCGTAGAAACGCCATCCCTGTCCACGCTGATGGCTGGTGCGCCATCACGAGAAAATGCTCTGAGTGTATCGACTTCTGACGCACCCGACTCAAACTCAGCAAGCCTACCGACACTGTCTCCGAGTGCTTTGCGAGCCTCCGAAAGAGAGAAGTTACTTGTCTCCGGCAATCCCTTCTTTAGTCTATCGGCATTAATCCGCTGGGACGCGGTCATGTCTGTGGGCCTGATACCCTCGTCTATGGCCTGTTGTGCCGTCAGATCGTCTGCATACCCGTTTTCAGCAGTGGTTCCTGCGGCATAATCAATAGCTGACTTGTGATAGCTGTTTGTGTCTGCGCCAAGCACCCTGCGGCCCAGAGTGAGCATGGTCTGTCTCTGATCTTCATCAAGATCAAGCCCAGCTTCGTCAATTACCAAGGCATTGTTTTGCTCTAGGGCTTGCTCAAGAACCTGCCCGTTTAAAGCGCCAGCTAACTGCATCGCCTCTCTGGGGTCTGCATACTCAGGCCCATACTGCTTTCCCTGACTGTCAAACACAGCGGTGCGCTGTTTTACTGGGCCTTCTGCACTTGTAGCAGTTGCCGCGACAGTAAAGGTTTCGTTTAGTGGGAATGAGTCGCCAAGCCTGCGGGATATTTCTATCGCAGTTGCGGCATAGGGATTGCCTCCAGCAAACTTCTCGCCTTCGACAAGGGTGGGTGTGCCCACAGGCACTCTTCTTTTATCGGGGAATCTTTCTCCAGCTTGGGAGGGGGTTGTAAACGGAACGGTGGCTGGCTGGACGTTGATAACATCCGGCTCCTCATCCACCGGGGCGGTGCCAGCTTCTTCTTGCGGGTCTAGCTTTCTCCGAGAGGACTGCTCTCTTCTCTTCTGCTCTTCAGCCTCAAGCCGCTCTCTTATTTCTTTTTCTGTGTCGAGAAGACTTTGGTCAATAGACCTTTTGCGCCGTCCAGCCGCATAAGTGACGATAAGGTCTGCCGTTGTACCGACAGCACCGCCAACGGTCAGGTCATCCCAAAGAGACTCTCCTACCTTCTGATTGGGGTCGTATACCCCGAGAGCCACAGCATCTTGTAAGACTCCTGCCACGCCCTCCTGTACGGCCTCGACACTACCCGTGCCAAGCGCCTTTTTGAGCATGGCAATAGACCTGTCCTTGAACCCGTCAGGCAGTTCCCTTGGCAACCCCTTCAACAGCTTTTCAACAGGAGCAAGCTCTGTCAGGCCAATCGCACCGCCGAGGCCAATCGCTAAGTCCTCTTGATCCCCGCTGACATCAATGCCTTGATCTCTAGCAAACTGTATTCTCTGCGACTGATCTCCTGCACCGGCACCCACAGCGAGCGTTCCTGCACCACCGTATCTTGCCGCCGCCATTCCCTTGCCGGTAAGACCAGCCGCTTTGCCCAAGAGGCCGGGGCCGAGGAATGTCAGGAATGAGCCAAGACCTTCACCAAACTTGGTGCCAAAAGAATCTCTATATGCCTCATCTGCACCCAAGAAGCTCTCGTTGACAGCATCTCTGCCCTGCTTGGCTAGACCAAGGATGACATCTTCGTCTTCCTGATCTATCGCGTCTTCAAGCCCGACAAGGTTTAGACCGGCGTCAGCAAGCTGAAACAGACCCTCCCCTGTCGATATAAGGCTATTTGCTACGCCACGGGGGATGCCCTTGAAAAACTCACCAGTTGCGCCGAGAAAGGTTGTGTCGTCCTCCTCGACAGCCGCCTGTGTGGGAGCGAATAAACGATCAAAGTCTGCCTCGCTGGCAAGATTGTTCGCTATGGCAATCTGAGCTAATTGGTACTGGGTAATCCCCTCTGGTACATCAGTGATAACTCGACCATTTGGAAGGCGTACATCCACAAGTTAGCCTCCCGCACCAACTATTGCCGAGCTACCCACAGTGCCAAGGTCAAGATCGTAGAAGCCCGTTGTCCCTTCAGTAGGCATATTAATGCCACCGAGCGAATATATTGTCTGTTGCAGACTTTCAAGCCTATCTAGCGCATTTTGATACTTCGTCCCACCGTCTTCTTCTTTATTTATGTAGTTTAGATTTTGCCTCAAAACTTGCGCTTCATCACCAAGAACCCTGATGAGTGACGCAGTTGTAGCCGAACCACCGTACTTAGCGGCATTCTTAACCTTCTCCTCAAGCAACGTCATTTGCCTGTCGAACTGACTTGCCGCAGTTTCTCGCTTCTGATCCTCTCTGCCAGCTTGGTACTTGGCGAGGCGCGACCTCATATCCAAGTCTCTGATTTCCTTTGCCCCACTAGCGGCGGCGGCACCTGCGGCAGACAGTCCCTTAGAAACATCACCAGCGGCAATACCCGCGCCTAGTTGCATGAGTATGTTTGCCTTATTCATGCGCCGTGACTCATCCAGAATATCTGCGATGTTAAACTCTGGCGGCGTTACGGATGTAGTCTTCTCAGGCTCTAGGCCAAGATTCTGATCAAATCTTATCGGGCTTAGGGTTGGGTCATCCAAGCCTGCCAGCATCTCGTCAGTGGGCTTTATTAACTGATCAAGGCTGTATTTGGGATTGCTTCGATCTCCGCTTGGCGTATTGACAAGAGCATTTATGATTGGAGCCTCTGGAGCTATGCCATTGGCATCAACAGGTGGTGCTTCAGAATCAGCCAAATCACCAGCCGCCACACTCCCCGTTGGTGTTTCAAAACGACCAGCGTCTGAGCCAACCGGCGGCATACCTGTTCTGCCCATGTATGAGGCTCTTGCATCGGCAATGGCCTGCATACGAGCATCTGTCATTAGCTGAGATGGCGTTTGCGAAAATACACCACTTTCAGCAACCTGAGTTCTGCCTGTTAATCTGGGATCAATTTCGCTTTCAGCAATAACTCCAGCCACATTGTCAGCTATAGTTCTACCGAGGCTGTTGTCAGACACCATTCCGCGTCCAAATCCAACATCTCTATCCGTAAGGCCGGGAATAAGCCCTCTAGCTGTTGAAGCGTCAGCGTTTGCTATTAGCTGGGATGGCGTTTGAGAGAATATACCTCTTGGCTCACTTTGAACCTCCGCACTGTCCGTGGCCTGCATACGAGCATCGCCAGCCGGAGGCATATTTATTCTACCCATGTACGCCGCTCTCGCATCGGCAATGGCTGGGTCAGTGTTGAGTGTGGCGGCAACACCTAAAGGAATCTGCCCACGTTGAGTAGGGACAATTCCTGTTAAGTCAGCACTGGTTGGGCCAGTTGGCAGTTCAGTAGGAGGCATGCCTGTCCTTCCCATATACGCCGCCATTGCATCAGCAATATCTGATCCAGTTGGCAGTGCGGCAACACCAGACCTGTCAGCAGGGGGTGCGCCAAACGGACTTGCTGGGCCTCTTGGCCCAATACCTAATGCTAGATTACTAGCTTGCGTTGGGTTTAGCCCCATGTCCTGATACAACTTGATCAACTCTGGCACTGCTTCAAGGCGTCTTTGCCTGTCATTTTGGTCAAGCTGGTCAAGCATCATGTCCATGCCCCTTTGAGCAGACTCGCGCCTTTCTCTTGGGCCTTCTTGTGGGGTCACAAAGCTCAGCTCAGGCTGTGGCGCGGGGGGCAAACTTGGCATCGAAATGTTCGGAACCGCCATTGTCGGGTCAAAACTGTTGTCGAAACTGACGGCGGGAGGCTGTGGCAACGGCATCACAGAAACGCTTTCACGCGGCGCACCTTGCCCTACCACCGGCATCGGGCGTCCCCCTGCCATATCCAGTAACTGCTCTTCAGCACTTCGTGGGGGAGGTGCGGCTCTGCGTCTCTGGATGGCATCTACGATTTGAGCTTGGGCTTCTAGACTACCTTCCGCTGGAGTGTCCTGCTGTTCAAGACCCACAAGACTGTCTCTGGCGCTGACGACATCCGCACTGCTCTTCAGCTTGCCTATGTAGTCTCTGGTTTCCTTCTTAAGCGATTCTGGGTCACCGTCCCATCTCTCTGCAACTTTCGGCCCTGCGTTATAAGCAATGCCTATGCGATCTAAATCACCATCAAACTCATCCACCATTGCATCAAGATATCGAAGCCCGAACGCCTCGTTGAGCCTTGGGTTTTCTAGCAACCTGTCTGCTTCAGCAACAGCCTCTGGTGTTGGAGTTCTTTTGATCCTTCCGTCCTCCAGCACCTCTGTGTCAAACGTGACCTGATCTTCGTTTACTTCAATTCCTGCGCTTTTTGCCAAATCAAATATGCTTGGAACGCCATATCCCGGTTGTGCGGCTGTCGCAGGCATCACTTGCATTAAGCCAACAGCACCCTTTACCGACCTCAAGACATTCCCCGAGCTGTCTGTTTGGCGATTGCTAGACTCTATACCCTTTATTGCGTCCCCAAGCGCACCCAATCTTTCTCTCAGCGGGTCAAGATTTAAGCCCCTCTCTGCTTGACGGCCCTCGCTCATCCTTATCGCACCACCACCGGACATCATCTGAGGCGGCATGACCTGCTCTATGCCCTGCGGAGGCATTTGAGGGGGAGGCATATTAGGCATTCTCTGGGCCATCTGCGGGGCCATAGCCATTTGCGGGGGCATAGACGCCATGATGCCTTCTTGCATCACCTTGTCCTTGATAGTGC
>Ga0129324_10001538_pt1 | contig 14715 bp, 17 predicted proteins | sample CPBDNA_7_FD_96879 | JGI IMG/M metagenome (GOLD analysis project Ga0129324, IMG submission 96879) | Freshwater to marine salinity gradient microbial communities from Chesapeake Bay, USA - CPBay_Spr_15_0.2_DNA | ecosystem: Environmental > Aquatic > Marine > Coastal | place: USA: Chesapeake Bay... | reverse complement strand
ATTTAAGGCGAATTTTGTTGTTATTGATCTTTGATAATTATTATAATCTATATCAACCATTAGTGTAATATAATTATTAATTACACCACTCTTTTATATATATTTTTAATGATATAGTTATAATCCAAAAAAAAAATAAAAAAGGGCCTTATGCCTTTTTTTATTGGAGGGGACTGTTCAGTCTAGTTAAATTTTAAAAATCTTAAATGGTTAAATCAATAATAGTAGAATCGATATTATCGTTAATAGTCTTTTCTACAGGTACTTGGTATGGTTCTATTTGGTCAAGTCCACCGATGGTTTCATGTACACAATGCTTGTATCTATACTCTTCCACTGCTTTCGTCATTTGTTCAATATCACCGGACAATTTGGTTATATTGGTTCTACAGCAAGGACAAGGGAATTTTGACAATATTTTGATTGGACAAGTAATATTGAGTACACAATTCATACAGAATCGGTGATTGCAATTGGTTTCCACCATATTGTTCATATTGTTCATATTGCCCAATTCTTCAAAACAAATCGGACAATCCGTTTCTTCTACAGTATCTAGTTTCGTTTGCTTGAATTGAATCGGCTTTTCTGTACGGAAAATAGCGTTGAAATCTCTCATCAACTTCTGTTCACAATCTTCCACTGCTTCAAGAGCATCGTCTCGCTTCGCGATAGTAACTACTAATGCGTCTCTTTCTTTTGCCAATTCGGCTTCTAGTTTTGCGATTCTTTCTTCTGCTTTTTCTATTTTGTGGTTATATACACGCTGCAAACTAGTACGTGAATTAGTCACATTTCTGGTAACGTCTTGTCGGATCTTCTCGCGTAGACTATCTATTTTTTCCAAACGAGGTTGGTTGCTGACTGTACACAAGGATTGTTCAAATGGAGAGTTGGGAATGGATGTGTTCTTCAAATATTTCACCATTTCACCTAGTGCTACCTGAACATTGTTTTGAATATACAATAGGAAATGGTCAACAGATGTCTTTTTATAGGTCTTTTTGAAAAAGTCCTTCTCCAAATCGGTCTTGAATATATCGTATCCAAGTCTATTGGTAATCAATGGCAATATGACTCCTGGGGTATCACGGTTTACTTCCAATAGAGAAGTGAATTCCGGTACCATGAAGAAGCGACGATCATAACCACCATCGTGTTCATATGTATACGATTCCAACACTTCTGGTGTATAGTTCCATCTGTGACTGTAGTAATCATTTACAATAAAACACTGTAAATGACGGGTCATTTCCTCAAAATTTTCTTTTTTTTCATATATCGCTTCTTTGGTTTTACAGTTTGTACGGTTGTGTCCCGCTTGTTTACAGAAACTACAGGTTGGTGGTTTTCTGGTCTTTCTACCTACTGCTGTAGTAGAAGAGTTGGTGGCTGTAGAAGAAGTGGTTACGACTGAGGCTGACATCTTTGGTTTTTGGTTTGTTGCTTTGGTTTTTGCTTTGATAAGTGCTTTGTTACGAAACGAATGTATATATCATATACTTAATTACTAGACACAAACAATCAATTTGGGCCTCTTTCAATTTTTGGACCACATAGTCAATGAACATAGTAAACTACTGTACAGTGTTCATGTATTTATTCAAATGATTTCAGGATGTTCTACAAACCAGGAACCCATCCATTTGGCGGAATGATACACGATTGGTTTCGATGTATCCACTCCAAATCGCACTATATGTTGTACTACATCTGGTGTATAATGAAGAACTCTGGAGCGCATATAATCCACTTCGGAAAACGAAAAGACAGTCTTGGTCATCTCGTTGACGGCCGAATCGACATCATCTAAATAATTCTCTAAATCTTGGGTGGTGGTAAAAAGAGGCATAAGAATTCAATATAGTTGTATATATACTGATTATTTTTCTATAGTAGACTTAATACGAATTCTATTCATATGAGTTTTTTTTTACTTACTATCATTACAATATATTTGTATTTTATCCATATATTCCTGACAGGTGAATGTAGTCTCACATAAACAGTTTTCATACAACCGTATATATTTTCTACAGTCATCACTAATATTCGCTATCGACGATAAGGGAGATGGATCCAATACAGATCCTACGACGTGCCGTGCTACTGATGAACCGACTCCAAATGCAGCACCATCGGCCATGGTACGGGCCAAATTGTGATTCGCGTTACTGGGTGATCGGTGAACAACTGTATATGGAGGTTGAGTTGGCGGTGGAGGAGTGCGTTTGTTGCTTTTCATTGATGATGGTGAACGTGTCATAATATATAAATAAGAATAATATTTTTATATTAGTTTAGAATTGTGAAGTTTAGTTATTTAATTTAATCCAAACGAAACACCTTTGTATAGTAAGCCCAGAAGAAGATTCCAACAAAGCATTTCGAGAATAAGTCCAATATATTGAATACCACATTCTTGGTCACTTCATCGTAGAAATAAGCCACACCGTAAATGGACCATAATCCCAAGAAAGCCATGTATAACATACGATTATCAAAGTTGGGCCGTTTGGCTACATAGTTCGCGTAAATATAGTAGAATAACCCGATGAAAAACAAGAAACCCATCGCATTGGCCACAGTTTTGTCCATAAAGGAAATTTCGCCTAAATACCCCGAACCTAACATTCCATAATTCAAAATCAAAATGGTTAAGAAACTTTTGAATTGGAGAGAACCACCTTTGACATTGTACAGTAATGCCAATACCAGAACTAATAACATAATGGGTGTAGTGATAGACCAATCCAAATAACGCATATCATTGATCTTTTTATAAGACACTGGTTCGGATTTCTTTTCAAACAACGAGACAAATTTACCGTAGAAGAATGCGGCTACAACGGAAATACAGGTTTCTAAATTCAAAATATTGCGGATCTTGGCATCTTGGGTACGAATCGCCTCAATAAAAGTAATAGTGGCCGTAGTCATTAAGAAGACATAGGTAATGTAGAAACTCGATTCTACTAGTTTTGTATTGGTCGGTGTCATATTTTCTATAGTAATAACCGAGACATTTTTTTAGTTCAATTGGGTAAAACAAGATATTTACCTAAATAAAAAAAGAATGGACGCTCAACAAAATCAAGTTCAGGAAGGTATTTTGATTAATGATATACGAAGTAGTGCTGAATTTCGTGGCATTACATTTTCAGGATACAAAAAAGCCGATGTGAAGAAACAATTATTACTCCATTTATCCAATGGACGAATTGAACCAAGTTGCTATTGGTCAGCAGAAATGATATGTGCATCACATTTTATGGATCTATGGGAAGCATTGTTGTTCTATTTAGGCAAATATATTCATTTAGCCAATCCGAAATTGGCGATTTATTTACACAAACGATTTGTTGTATTCCGCAATATTATGATACAAGGTGAGGATGAAATGAGTTTGCGGAATAACAGTACAGTCCGGGATATATTCGTAGAAATCGTTTCTATTTTCTGTTTGTCATCAAAAAAACCGGCAATGGAACCGGTCAAAATCAAAACAACCGAGGAATTCGATATAGGTGTCATGACTGAAAAACTCAAAGCCCCGAATGCCGATTTTGCCACGCCCATTTGGAAACCCAAAGACCCGAAAGAACTGACCATTGCAATGAACGAATTTTGTTTTCATATTTCAAAAACAAACAACCATATTCCCAATATGAGTCAAGCATGTTATTGGGTACAGTGGATTATCGAATTTGAAGCGGCCTGTAGAAAACGCAAACGACCGTGTTTAGCCGCAACCCGTGAAAACATACCCGTAGAATACAAGTACCAACAAGAAGCCATTTGGATTGTATGGGACGCACTATTGTACGAATGCAAAGAAGACACTTATTTACAGTCGTTATTGCAGTCGATTTTGCCGCTATTTTGTCTCAAATTCTCACCACCCTGTATTAAAAAGCGGAATTATTTATTGTACTTTGCCATTTCAGTCGTTACCGAACCATTTGTCCGGAATTCACAAATGATATCGGATAAACGCGTAGTCGAACACGCATTACACCAGTGTTCTACGGTATACAAGCAAATCAAGAAAAACGAAGTATCACCGCAAACGGATTATTTGTTTGCCGGATTACATGACCCGAATGCCGCACAAAAATCGCTTCATAAACTCGATATGGTTTATTCGATGTTAGATGGAGGTGGTCCAGTAGATCCGGATCTCATTGACCAAAGTGAAATCGACATTTCTACAATCGAGTAGTAATGGACTGTTTTGTCCAATCGTACACACAAAAGCCAATGCTATTGACCAGTACTCCCCGTAGAGCACAAACCCCGAAACCTCTCCATAAATTCCCCATTTGAATCGCTTTTTGTATAGTAATATTCTGACTAGTTTGCCTATTTTTGATTACATCAACCGGATACGTACATGTCCAACTTAATAAACCAGCCACGCCACCGGAAAAAAGTGGTGTATATTGTTTTTCGCGCAATGAATAATACGAACCCAAATATACAGACACCGCTACACTTTCTCTACAGGCAGTCATCCAATAACCCGGTGTAATCATAAAATCAGTCCACTGTAAAGGTAAATTCATTTGCCGTTTGATTTTGCCCACTTCAAAGGCAAAAACCACCGGTGAAGTAATGAGTCCTGTACAGAATCCATTTATGAAGTGCTGTCGTTGTTGTCGTTGTTGTCGTTGTTGTTGTTGTTGTATACAACACCGATCGTGGTAATTATGTTGACGATTAGTGGTTAAAGTAAAGTGATTGGAGAGAAATGCATTGATTTGAAAAGTAGCCCCGTTTATTAACATCGATAAAGTAGTAGGAAACGCAAATCCACGGTAATATTTTTTGAATGAGGACTGTACCGTAGAACCAAGAGAAATGGTCTTTTTATTTTGAATATATACTTTGAGAGTATCAAATGGATGGCCGATTATATTTTGGACTAAACCGGAAACACAACCACCATAGAATTCAACCGATGGATCCATTGATGTCTAATGTAGATTTAAAAGCCATTATTTTTATATGATTATAATGCAAAAATACAATACACGAATAATATGCTATTACCATCCATAACCACATTATACACAACATTAACAACTGCTGTTTCTTCTACAGTACTGCCGAGTTTTGTAATGAATACTTGGATTGCTCCCCATGGAGCCACTGATTTGATTCACGCCATTCATCATAATACAACTGTTTTAATGTCTACTACTTATTATGGTACCATAGGAATAGGGCAATTATGTCATGCTGTCCACCAAGATCAATTCTTCTACAGTCTTTTTATGGTGGCATCGTTTATCCATTTTTACGACGATTGGAAATGCCTAAAGAATCCTATTTTAGCCACTTTTTTGACCGGTTCTCTCCTTTCCACCTTTGTTCAAACATCTTGGTTACCATTTTATTTGTACATGACCTTTCATCATGTACCGAATCATTATATGCAAATGTGGCCTACTTTACGCAAATATAAAATCCCTACTGTACTGTTATTGGCTTATACGGGATTTTCATTTTGCTTTTTCACCAATGAGGTTGGAACAGATATGACTTCGATTATAGATGATTTAGGCATTTGGATTGCTTCGATTGTGATTGGACATATTGCCTACAATGTAGCCTTTTCGGTTCAAAATAGCAGCAATACTCCATATGACATACCTTCTAATTTTTAGAGACAATAAGAAAAATACGATTTTGTTATTGTTATTTTGGAACAGAGAATAGTTAGGAGACCCTTACGTGGATACACGATTGGTCGGCGCTTCGCGCCCGACCTTTCACCGAGCGTAGCGATGTGAATGTAATAGTATTTAGAAATTAGAAAACCCACCAAAAGAATTGGCGGCCATAGGTTCCATAATACTGGGCATTTGAGGAGCACCAGTAGGATTACCTCTCATCATGGTATTATAAGTTTCAGTTGATTGTGTAGTAGCCATTGGGGCGGGTGGGAAAACATCCGATTGAGAACTGCCTAAATGATCTCCTTGACTGTGATTACTTTGTCTACGGACATTTTGCTTCGATTCCATAGGTTCTCTTGGTCCTGACCATAGTTCTTGAACACGCTCCACTAGTATATTGACCTTGATACCCAATTTAGTCTGTAGACTCAATACAACCACCAAAAAGGCTAATATCACATTGGTCAAGGAAAGACTTTCGTATTTGAATTCACTGTAGGTAGGAACATAACTAATAATACGGTGAATAATAACAATACCGACAAACATAATAATCAATTGTACCAATACTTCGACCAATATTTCTAAAGACGATTTATCTGAATCAGCATCGGGAATTAATCGCTGAAGGGTTTTGTTTAATATAACAATAGGCACGATCCCTAATAATGAATATTGTAGAACATTAAGCACTTCACCCTTTCCTTCTTCAGTAGTAGAAAACACGTGGTTGAAAAAGGATCGACGTGAACCACTAGATTCTAATGTGATTTCATTTGCTAAACTCATCTTCTATAGGATTTTTCTTTTTATGAAATTAATGGAGAAATTAATACAGATGGTGGTGATATTGGACAATCTTCCATGGAATCCAAAAACGCGGTAATCCACCGGTCTTCTACTGATTGTTGTAAATGCAATGTAGGCAATAATAATTTCACCGTTTCTCTCAATTTGTCATTTTTAATCGTATTATAATGGTCTATCCATATTACATTTCTATAGTCAACAAAGTCCAGTTTTAAATAATGGAAATCGCACGTAATAATTTCGTCATGATACGTATCAATATGAAATTCATTTATTTTATAAGTCAAATATAATTGTTTCCGGATAAATTGAGCAGGGTCATGCACATTTGCTAAAGCATTTATGTCCACGGATCCCGGTATAGCAAAATAATTGGGTCGATGATGTTTCTGGATGAATTCGGGATTCAATTGAATCACATGGTCAGGTTTCATTCCCCATTCTATTTTTTCTACAGTCATCTTCACTGTAGAACGGGGTATGATTGTTATATCGTACGGTTTCAAAGATGCATTCATTTTATCTACATTGACCAATTCATCAATGGTACAAAGAGTTTCATTCGATTGCAATCCAACCACGTCGTCCAGTATAATAATAGTGTGTCCGGGATATACCAATGTCATCATAAATGCCGAAAATAAGGGTAAAAATTGGATGGCATCAAAATGGTCAAGTCGGCAATACAAGACTTGACGCTTTAACCGGTTCTCAATCAATGGTCCATATGTTTCTTTTTTGTGAATCGATTCATACATACTGTACAAATCTAATATAGAATAATAGTCCGTACAATATTGACGCTTCCCAATGATGAAAAACTCCGGGTCAAATTTGTCTTTTAGTCGACTTATATCCAGACGTGTAGTCATATAAGAAGCGTCGGTCCACCAAAAATTACCGGAATAATGGGGCGGATTACCCGGACTTAGCACGCTCATTTCATTTTGCCCGACTGTATTGTAGACATTGAGTAATTGGAGACAAATATTGTATTTATCTACTGTACAATAAAGCATAAAGTCGACCCAACTCCTAATCGGGTGTTTGGTTACACAGTCTTTCGGACGAGAAATGCCCTTTGTATGCAAATACAAGATTTTGTAATCGGGGTGGAGTTTAGCAAAAGAATACATTTCGCGAATCGTGGGTATTTCAAATGTAGTAGGGTCTGTACTGTAATTTACGACACGGATTTTTGGATGCAAACTTTCGATTTTAGGAATATTTAAAGGAGTGCCCGTATTGTTCACATAAATGAAATCGAGACAATGGATAATGGGTCTTTGAATCAAATAGTCCAGTAAATAACATAATATTTCATCACCCCATGCGGGTAATGTTGTACTGTGAATAAAACACGCCGTCTTTAGCATTATTTATTCAGGAATTTGAACGAGGAGGGTGATTATGGTTCTATAGTATATACATAATAAAAAGTCCTTATATTTATTATGTACGAATTGGTAAAAATTGAATGCCTGTGCAGAAAAATACGGACAGTATAGTAAATTATTTGTACAAATTAACTCACTATTTTAATCACGTAAAAATGGGAATGGAAAACGAAAAAGAGAATGAATCGTCTTGCCCGATTTGTTTTGAAGATATTCCGGTTGATTCATCGAATTCTTTACAAACGTCTTGTAATCATAAATTTCATACGAATTGTTTCTTGAAACATACTGCGGTTAATGGATATACGTGTCCTTACTGTAGAAAAGTGTTGGTTGAAACTGTGGTCACAGAAACCGAAGAGGCCAATATTGGTCGTGATTTGTTTATTCGTAATCATTCTATATTGGAAGAAGGGATGATGAGTTATGAAGATTCGGATGAAGATTCGGATGAAGATTCGGATGAAAATGAAAATGAAAATAATGATAATTTTGAAGTCGACCCGGAAAACGCAATGATGGCACCCATGCGTTGGATGTTTCAACGTGCTAATGATGAGCCTTTGGAAGAATCCAAGCCGAATTTACAGCGCTTCTATCAATATAATGATTCAAAAAATAGCAGTATGACTCTAATGAAAGAGGAAAATTGGACGTATATTAGAGATATGTTACAACGATTGAAAAAACAAAAAATAACCGAAGAACAAATATTAGCAGCATATTTATATCAAGTATCACATAATTATCGATTCAGTACAGTGGCATTCGATGTCAATGTAGATTTACAAAAGAAAATACATTATTTACATAATATACAAATCCATATGGCAGATGAGCGCGTACGAAATACCTTTTCTAGATTAGTCAGTAATGGCGGTTATTATAGTTATGATGGTGAAGATTAAGTCTAAACCACAATTATAATATTTATGAAAATAAAATTAAATACATTTTAAAATCATTTAATATACTATGCTAAAATTTGCTATCGAAATCAATAAATACAAAGATAGGGATACGAAAAATGATTATCACGAAGAGTATCAGTATTTGAATTTACTCAAAGATATTATCGGTCATGGTTCTCACGAACAAGGTAGAAATGGCCCTGTTCTTACTGCCATTGGGTCTGCTATGCACTTTTCTCTTGAAGATGGCAAGATCCCTATTCTTACTACCAAAAAAACTGCGTGGAAAACATGTCTAAAGGAATTATTATGGTTTATCAAAGGGGATACTTCCAATAAACGTCTAAAGGATGTCGGTGTTCATATTTGGGATGCTAATACTACTCGTGAATTTTTAGATTCCCGAGGCCTACAGCAATATGAAGAAGATACTGTAGGAAGTCTTTATGGGTTCCAGTGGCGTCATTGGAATGCACCATATGAAGGTTGTGACGCAGATTATACAAATAAAGGTATTGATCAGTTACAAAATGTGATTAATATATTGAAAGATCCAGTACAACGAAGTTCACGAAGAATGGTTGTAAGTGCATGGAACGCAGAACAATTGGACGGAGGATGTTTACCCCCATGTCACGTTTTATTTCAGTTCAATGTTGTAGATGGTAATAAGTTAAGTTGTTGTCTGTTTCAACGCAGCAAAGATTCCGCTTGTGGTGCGCCATTTAATTACGCTTCCTACAGTTTTCTGGTACACTTATTAGCAAAACATTGTGATTTAATACCCCATGAATTTATTCATTATGGAGGAAATTGCCATATTTATTCTGAACATATAGATGCCATGAAAGAACAAATCACAAGAACTCCTTTGCCATTTCCTACACTAGAAATTGTAAACAAGAGAGATAATATTAATGACTATGTAGTAGAAGATTTCAAGGTTCATGATTATCAACATCTCGCACCAATCAAACTAAGGATGGTTGCTTAAGTCGTTTTGAATAGTAGTGTCAACATAAAAATAATTAGCATATTTACATAGATATTTTTTGTATTGTAATTGTATAACTATAACAAGCCTCAATATGTATCGCGTTGTTTCACAAAGTTTCGTCAATAATCTTGACAGACAACCCCAAATTAATATGAAAGGGCTTTTAGAAGATGTGAAAAGGCTGAAAACCAAAGAAGAAACACTTAATATTTCCAATATTGAAAACGCATGTAGTAGTATTTATACCAAAGACGGGACCAGTGTTTTTGTCGGTTCAGGTTGTTTTTTCACCATGGGTAACGACTTAACCAAAGGATATTTCTTGACTGCAGCACATTGTGTATTGAAAGCCGATACATATACAAAAATGGATCAACTGTACGTAACCAATCCAATAAATAATACATGGCATCAAATTGACCAGGATTCTATTTACTTGGATGGAGTGGCCGATATAGCATTAATTCAAACCAATATCAATTTCACTGCACATTCACACTTTTGTCTACAGTTATCTACTGTAGAAGGCAGTGCTGGTAATACGTGTTATGTGTGTGGAAACCCCGGTGGATTGGATACCGATTCTATAAGCAAAGGTGTTGTACGAGATGGACACCATACCTTGCGGTCGGGGTCATATGTACCCGATGCTATTTACATTGATACGGCCGGTATAGGAGGGAATTCGGGCAGTCCCATTTTGAATATTAATGGTAAGATTATCGGTTTGTTTCTATTTGGTATTGTTGGAAGTGAAACCTTAAATGGTGGAGCTAATCTAGATACTTTACGACGTTCATTACAAGTTTTACGCACCGGTATCGACAATAGACTTGAAAAGTTATATTTGGGATTGAATTGGATGATACCGGATGCATTTACCACTCAAAGTTATTATAATGATTCTACTGGGTTCCCCAAACAAGGTTTACTGATTACTGGCGTTGATGGAAATAGTGCAAATATTCCATCTACTTATTTTAATCATTTCGATCTTTTATTGTCCTATGTTATCCAAAACAAGAAAACTGATTTAGGAGCCTTGCAACATCAAAGAACTTTAGGACAATTAATTTATGCTCTTCAGTCATACCCTTCGTCTGAATCAATAAAATTCTATTATATTCGTAACAAGGATACTGGTGTACAAGAAATGACTGTTCGTATTAGTGATCTGAAACGCTATAGTCATGTATATGTATCCGAATCCGATACAAAAAAAGACTTGCCACTTATTGGTGGAGGAGGATAAAAGCCCCAATGTAAAAATTTTCAATACTATTTAAGAAAAATTCTATTGAAAACATTTTGCCTAAAGAATACAAGTTCGGTGGCAAAAAATGAAAACCCCATTTTCCTATTTTTCATTATCATCATTGTTTTTATTATTGTCTCATACAACAACCGATCCTGTACAGTGTATGCATATTAATAAACCATGGAATCCAGAATCATTTTATCACATGACACAAAAGTTTACTAGTCAACCATTTACTATACACGATCATTATTCAACAGTATCGCTTCTACTGGAAAGTAGTATTAATTTGTCTCAAATCGAATCAAATCAATGGGCTTCTTATTTTTATTATACCAATGCCAATCAATATATTGAATTGGAAATGATTCAACCATGGAATCGCCTAAATACAAAAGTACATCAAGATTTAGTCCATGTATGTGAATCTATGATAGAGTACCGTACAGATACTATTCCGCTCGATCTTCATGCTGATTTTTCCAATAGAAATCACGAAGAACAAAATCGAGAGAAAATGCCTAAAGAATCTACTTTAGGAAGTTGGTTGATTCCAATCAATCAACCCTTTTCGTATTTTCTCTCCGATTCATTATCGAAAGTAGATTTAGAAATCCAAGAATCAATTCAATACAATCGAGAGAAATATTTATTGCATTTATGTTCATATGAATTGAACAACTTTTCTACATTGACATATGATCCATCCACCGGTCATCTTCAATACAAATATATCCAACCAATTCATTTGGAAGTGATTATACAAAACATTTTAGCATTTTCGAGAGAAAATGATGGAACCAGCAAAATGCCTAAATCCATTTTATGGGAAAAGGCAAAGTATTTAGGGATTTTGTTGATTCAATATGAAAAGTTGATTTTTGAAATATTTTCCTCTGAAGAATCTTTAGGCATTTATTCATTGCCGGAATACCGTAGAAAGATCATAAATCGCCTTACTGTCTACAGTAATACTATTTTACATGGATTGCAAAATATGCCTTTGTCTCAAATTCAAGAATCGAAGAACGCCATGTATTTACAAGAATCCGAACGGTTGTGGAAGTACCGTAAACAAGTGGAAATGAATGCTGCGCGGGTCCACCATTTAGAATGGAGTGTTAGTTGGATACCATTGACATCAACTATATATTCTACAGTAAATTCCGTCATTATGGAACCTGTACAATGGTTATCCGAATGGTTCCACATTTGTCTCCAGAAAATCACTTATGTAGCATTCTACTATATTTTATACATTGGTTCTATTGTATTTACATTATATCAGGTCTACACTAAATGTAGAGGATTAATGTATACAAAATATGGAAAATAATGATTACAAAATAGAAATCAAGGTTGATATCGATATTGAACCTGATGTACCATCACCAACCGACCAAAATCTAAAACAAAACTCGCGAAATTTTCCTACATTTAGGAAATCATTGACACCGAAAGAAAAACAATACATTCATCGGTATATAGAATCATTAAAACCAAAGTCACCGGAAAAAGAATCATGAAAGTATTTGCACATCGAGGATACAATGCTAAAGACAATACTTTAGAAGCATTTCAAAATGCTATTAGAGAGAAATTCGATTATTTAGAAGCCGATATTCACCGTACAGCAGATTACGATTTAGTCTTACATCATGACCCTATTATTGGAACTCATCATATTGAAAAAACCACCGTGGATATTTTGACCGAGACTTATCCGGATTTATTGACTTTAGACGCTTTTTTCCAACATTTTCCACCTACAGTATACAAAACGTATTTGGATTTAAAAGGGGGTGATTCTGTCTCTACATTAGTGATGAATTATTTGAACCAAAAACGCATTCCATTACGTAATATTATAGTAGCCAGTTTTAATCGATATCATTTGAATACGTTTATTCATAATAAAATACCGGTGAAAATGGGTTTTATTACAGCCAATACGTATTTACCACACGAATTGGACACAATGCTATACGGTATTGATTTCATTGTAGTGGATTGGGCTTCTTTATCCAATCGTCTAATCGAAATTGTATTGCAGCACAACAAGAAAATCATTGTATATACGTGTAAAACAATACCAGAATATCAATATATCAAGCGATTTGATAATAATTCTTTTCATACACTCTACGGTATTGTATCGGATATAATTATTCCTAATGAAAACAATATAAATCCAACACATTTGAATTAATATTCAATTATACTAAACATTAATATGAGCAGTATAAACGCAGCAAAAAAACGCAGAGCCAATATAAGTCAGGTTCAACAAATACAAACACAACAGCCGCAGCAACAATCAAAACCAATGAGTTTACCTCAAGTATTAAAAATGTTTGATTCACGTTTAGTCACATTAGAAAAAGCCACCAATGAAGCAAAACCACATAGTGTAGTAGTAGAAAGCCCGGGTGTTTCTCAAGAAGAGACAAATGCTATTAAAGAAGTATTAAATGAATACGACGAACGTTTCCAAATGTTGGCAGGCGAAATCCAAGAAATGAAATCAGCCTTGATGAAATTGCAAACCTATACGATGGACGTAAATAAAACATTATTGGAAGAACGAGTCCAATATATGACACCAGTGGCGAATACAACATCTTCTACAGTAGACCAATCAGTTGATTATGACAATATAGTAGCCACTCCAGAAACGATAGAAATGATAGATGCCAATGTAGATTCAACTCCAGATAATTTATCATCTGAAGAAAATGACAACCAACAAGATGAAGCAACTGAAACGAATGCAAAATTGGATAACTTAGATGATGTAAATGTAAATGAAGACTTTGAAGTATCCTTTTCTACCAACGATAAAAAAATGAAAAAGAAAGGCCGTAAATAAATAATTCTACAAAAAATATATAATTACGTAAACAACATATAATTATATACACATATACTATTACATTCCATGAGTGCCAGTACAATGAACACTGAAGAACGCGAACAATATGTCCAAGAAATAGAAAGCACCAAGGTTAAATATTATCAAGAACATAATAAAAACCGTTTTTTCAAAAATTCACAAAAGTTAGAATGCGCTACTAGTATTTCACAACAAATGGACATTCAAAAAATGATTAAATGTACAGTATTCCAAGTCCCAGATACCAATATTTTGTACTATAATTATCTAGTATTCAAGACTTATGCGAATGATCAAGTTACACCAATCTTATATCAATATGTAGTATCATTAGTAGATAAAGTATTGAAAGAATATTCTTCATTTGAATTCCACGTGAATCTAAAATCGTTCACTATTTCAGCAGCGCAACGTTATTATAGTATCATTTGTTCAGTATTTGAGGATAATACTACATTTACTGGTAAAATGACAAGATTGGTCATTTATCATACCCCTTCTGTAATAAACAATATAAGACAATTACTGTACAATAGTATTAAGGATATAGTGGACAAAGTTGAATATTTTTACAAGGATAGTGATACACACATTGCTAAATTATTTGATATATCTTCGTAAAAAAGTATTTAGAACAAATTCACTTTAATAAATCAATAAAATAACCAACCCAAACAACCTAACTATGAGATTGACCATTAGCGACCCCGTTAAAGCAGAAACATTTAGCCAATTGTTTCAACCCATGAAAACTTTCACTGATTCCAT
>Ga0129324_10001537_pt1 | contig 14719 bp, 15 predicted proteins | sample CPBDNA_7_FD_96879 | JGI IMG/M metagenome (GOLD analysis project Ga0129324, IMG submission 96879) | Freshwater to marine salinity gradient microbial communities from Chesapeake Bay, USA - CPBay_Spr_15_0.2_DNA | ecosystem: Environmental > Aquatic > Marine > Coastal | place: USA: Chesapeake Bay... | reverse complement strand
ATAACTCATAAGTACAGGTACAAAATAAAAGCTCTGAACTATCACAGATCTTAAATCTCCACTTTGATGACCATATAATAATACCAAATTCAAACCTGTAATTGTTAGAAAACTTGCAAAAAAGATACTAAAGTTATTAAGGTTTTTTTTATTTCAAAATTTACGATAAAATTTTTTTCATCCAGTTTATTGTAAAGCAAGTATCATCAATTTTTATATTTTTTTTATCATAGGCATTAATTATTTCATCTATTGCATTAGATACTTTTTTTTTAGGCCTAAAATTTGTTTTAAGCAATTTTTCTGAACACTGTCTATATGATCTTGGATCATTGGATTCTGTAAAATTAATTTTACAATAAATTTTATCTTGAATTTTTTTTGCAATTTCAGTAATGGTTAAATTTTCAAAACCAGCATTATAATTCCCTGGTTTAATCTTTTCCTCTAAAAAATGCTCGTAGACTCTTACCAAATCATCAATATGAATATTTGGTCTAATTTGGCTTCCTCCAAAAATATTTATTTCATTATGCTGAAGCGCTTGCAACGTTAACATATTCACACTTACATCAAATCTCATTCTTGGAGAAAGCCCGCAAACTGTGGCTGGCCTTATGTTGTATATGCTGATTTGATCTTGATAGCTTTGAAGCAATCTTTCACAAATCATTTTAGTTTTGTTATAGGTCGATATTGGTAGAAGATCTAAGTCTTCCGTTACCTTTTCCTCTTTTTTTATTCCATAAACACTTCCTGAACTTGCGTAAATAAATTTTTTTACACCATGTAAAATACTTGTTTCAACCAACTTCTTTGCTGCAAGAACATTGACTTCCCACGATAAAGCTTGATTAAGCTCTACAGCTGGATCGTTAGCTATATTTGCCAGATGAATAACAGCATAAAAATCCTTATCAATAAAATCTGATCCTAATTCTCTAATATCTGCTCTTTCAATAATTAAATTTTTGTCATTATTTAAATGATTTCCAAACCATTGAATATCTATAACTTTAACAAAGTATTTTTTTTTTAGAGCATTTACTAACTTACTTCCTACATAGCCGCATCCTCCTGTAACTAAAATTTTTTTCATTTGATATGATTGTAATTAAGAGAAATTTTTTTTAAATAATCAAAATTCGCCTTAATCCAGGCACAAGTACTAACTAAACCTTGCTCCAAGGTGGTTTCGTCTTTCCAATTATATTTTTTTCTTAGATTGCTTGAATCAAGCAAATATTTCAAATCTTTTCCATCTCTTTCCTTTACATTAAAAATTAAATTTTCTTTTGCATTAATAATTTTTAAGATTAATTTTACTAAATCCAGCACATTTATAAAATTATTTGTTGAAATGTGAAAAGTTTCTCCACAATTATTTTTATCAAATAAAATTTTATATAAAGCTTTCGAAACATCATGTATAAATATAAAAGACCTTATGCTATTACCCTTTCCATGTATTGGTATTTTGTTTCGCTTTAATCCAGAAATTATAGATTTTGGTACAATTCTGTAAGCTTGTTGACATGGGCCGTAAATATTAGCAGCTCTTGTTATAACTGCTGGAAAATTAAAAGTTTTAAAATGGGCTAATAAATTTAAATCTTGTGCTGATCTTGAAATTGCGTATGGAGTATTGGGATTAAAAATATTGCTTTCTTTTTTTTTAACTCTCATATCTCCGTAAACTTCGGGAGTACTAAAATTTAAATATTTTTTTATATTCATTTTAGTTAGCTCTTTAACAAGCAATGAATTTGAAACAACATTTGTAAAATACCAATGATTTGGGTTTACCCAACTCTCTGCAACCATTCCTTGGGCTGCAAAATTAGCTATATATTGAATATTTTTTCTTTTAATAATTTTTATTAAGTATTTTAAATCATTTAATTTGTTTAAATTTATTTTATGAAATTGGAAATTTTTTATAAATTTATTTTTTTTATAACTTAAGTAAACATCATTAATTTCTTCTCTTCTAGAAACGCCAAAGACCTTAATTTTTTTTTCTAATAAAAAATTAATAAAATGAGATCCCGCAAACGAATTAGATCCTATGACTAGTACATTTCTCATTCTATTAATAATTTAAAAATTATTGGTTTAATGTGTATATTAATATATTAATTCTTTTACAAATATAACATGAATAACGTTAATTTTTTAAAAAAAAAAGCTTCTCAAATTAGATTGAAAACTTGTGAACTAAGCAATAAAGCAAAAGCAGCCCATCTTGGTTCAGCTTTATCAGTTATCGATATTCTAGTGTGTATTTTTTTTTCTAAAATATTTAAAATAAAAAAAAATAACAAGTATGATAAATTCATACTCAGTAAAGGGCATGCAGCAGCGGCTTTATATTCTTGTTTGGCAGAAAAAGGTTTTATAAAAAAAATTGATTTAAATAAATTCGGTAAAAAGAATAGTATTTATGAAGAACATCCTAATTTTAAAATTAATGGAGTATTAACTTCAACAGGCTCTTTGGGACACGGGCTATCATTTGGAGCAGGCATCGCTCTCGCAGAAAAAATTAAAAATAAAAATAATAAAATTATTACTTTATTAAGTGATGGTGAATGCAATGAGGGGGCGGTTTGGGAGGCCGCTGGTTTTGCAAGCGCTAAAAATCTAAATCATCTTATTGCGCTTATTGATTATAATAAATGGCAAGCAACTGGAAAAAGTGATGAAATTTTTGGTGGAAATTTAAAAAGCAAATGGATGTCTTTTGGATGGAAAACATACAAAATAAAAGGAAATCACATACCTTCTATTTTAAAAATTTTAAAAAAAACTAATAAAAAAAAACCCATTGCGATTATTTGCGATACTATAAAAGGATCTGGAATCAAATTCATGGAAAATGATAATAATTGGCACTATAGAGTACCAAATAAAAAAGAATTAGATAAAATAAAGTTATTATTGAATATATGAGAAATGCCTTTGCTGACACCCTCTACAATGAAATTAAAAAAAATAAAAAAATTATTTTACTTTCTGGTGATATTGGCAATAAACTTTTTGATAAAATAAAAAAAAAATTCCCTAAAAATTTTTACAATTGTGGAGTTGCGGAGGCAAACATGACAACAGTTGCTGCCGGCCTGGCTTTTTCAAAATTAAAACCTGTGACTTATACAATTACTTCATTCAATACGTTAAAGACAATTGAGCAAATAAAATTGGATATATGCTATCCAAATCTTAACGTGCTAATTGTTGGGGTCGGATCGGGTCTTTCTTATTCAAATCTAGGCACAACTCATCATAGTCTTGAAGATATTGGAATATTGATGAATATTCCAAATTTAAATATTATTTGTCCAGCTGATCCTGTGCAGGTGAAAAAACTTTTGCCACAAATATTTAAACTCAAAGGTCCTACATATCTTAGAATTGGTAAAAAAGGAGAAAAAAATATTTACAATGAAAAAAAGTGTAAATCAAAAATTGGAGAAATAGATCTTATAAAAAAAGGCAAAGAAGTATGTATAATCGGTTATGGAAATTTACTTTTTAATGCATTGCAAGCTTACAATTTAGTTAAATTAAACAAAAAACCCTCAATATATAATGTTCACTGCTTAAAGCCGATAAATAACCAAAAAATTATTAAAATTCTAAAAAAATACAAAAAAATTATTGTTTTAGAAGAACATTTTAAAACAGGTGGATTGTATAGTCTAATTTCAATTATAAATTCAGAAAATAAAATTATGGCCAATATTATTTCTATGTCAGCCGGGAATAAATTTATAACTGGAGCTGGAAATTTAAATGAAAGTAAAAAAAAATTAAATCTTGATGTGGCAGCAATTTTAAAAAATATATAAAATGCTCATAGGTATTGATTTAGATAACACAATCATAAATTACAATACTATTTTTCAAAAACTCATCACACAATACAAGATAAAAAAAAATCATAGAAATGATCTAAAATCAATTTTGAAAGAAGGACTAAAATCTTTTCCAAAAAAATGGACTGAATTGCAAGGGGAAATTTATGGAAAAAAAATATTTAATGCTAAAGTATTTGAAAATTTTGATAATTTTTTAAAATTTTCAAAAAATAATAATATTTCAATAATAATTATAAGTCATAAAACAAAATATCCATATATTGGGAAAAAAATAAATTTACAAAATTACGCTTTAAAATTTCTTAAAAAAAAATTAAAAAATTTTAAATATATCGAAAAAATATTTTTTGAAAACAATATAGAAAATAAAATTAAAAGAATTGTTAATGAAGATTGTGATATATTTATAGATGATTTAAAAAAAGTTTTAAATCACAAGCTATTCCCCCAATATACAGAAAAAATACATTTCAATAACGTTAAAATTTATAATAAAAGCAAAAATTGGAATGAAATTAAAAATTTTATAAAAAATAAAATAAATCAAAACACTTATAATAATAATCGAAATTACATTATTGAAAATAAAAATAAGATTTTTGTAAAAAAATTTCATGATGTGAATAATTTTAAGAAGGAAAATATTTTTTATAACTATTTATATAAAAAAAAAATAAATAATTTCCCAAAAATATTAAAGGCAAATTTAAAAAGATTAACTATAAAGCAAATATTTATAAAAAATACAAAAATTAGATACTCAAAAAAAAATTTATTACAAAAAAATATTAATTTTATAAAAAAAATTAATGAATATAAAAAAATTGATTCAAAATTTAATTTTGCAAAAGATTTTACAAATGGTGGTGAGGAATACGAAAAAGAAATAAAAAAACGTATAAGAATTATTAAAAAAAAATTTAGAAAATTTAATTTTATTAAATCTGAAATGGTTTTAAATATAATTATTAAGAAGTTTAAATTATTAAAAAAAAAAAAATATTTCTCTAAAATTTCTCACACACTTAGTAAGTTTAAAATTTTATCACCATGTGATTTTCATTATAAAAATATGATATATAGCAAGAATAAAATTTATTATTTTGATTTCGAATATTCTGGTATTGATGATTCTGCCAAGTTATTAGCATCGTATTTTTTACAACCTGAAAAATTTTTTAGTTATCGATTTTATTTAAAAAATGAAAATTTATTAAAAAGAACATTTAAAAAAAAATTAAGCTGCAAAAGAATTAAATTATTGTTTCCAGTAATTTACTTAAGATGGGCTTTAATACTATGTAATAGTATTGATGATAAAAATTCAAATAATGAAAACATTAAACAATTAAGAAAAATAAAAAATTATCTAATCAAAAGAAAAGAGTTTTTTTTGAAAATCATAAATAATTAAAAGACATATATTGTCTTGATTGACCGCCATCAGGTTGCAATATAGAACCATGGAAAAATGAGGATTTTTCTGAGCTTAAAAAAACAATTATACCTGTAAGTTCGTCTAAAGTTCCAAATCTACCTATTGCTGTTCTATTTTTTAAGTATTTTTTCGCATGAGCACTTCGAATATTTCTTTTATTCCAGTGGCCTCTTTCTGTTGCAATAATACCAGGAGCTACAGCTGTCATAACAATATTTCTTTTTTCTATTGCTAATTGTCTGCCAACACTTCTAGTATAAGCAGTTAGTGCAGCTTTAGCTGCATTAAAAGTCGAAGGACCACTTATTTCTGTCCCTGCTATAGAGGTAATATTAATAATTCTTCCCCAATTTTTTTTTTTCATATCATTAATAAACATATTATTTACATTTACTGCAGTAAAAAAATTTAAATCCATTACTTTTTTCCAGTCATTTATATTTGTAAAGGGATCTTTTATATTTAATGTATGGCCCACATTGTTGATCAATATATCAATTTTTTTATATTTTTTTTTTATATTTTTATAAAGTATCTCAAGTTCTCCATAATTAGTAACGTCTAAATTATAACCAAAAATATTTCCACTAGGATGTTTAGAAATTTTTTCAATATCTTTTTTATTTCTAGATGTGACTACAACTTTAGCATTTGAGTTTGCTAGAGCAATAGCAATCCCCTTGCCTAATCCAGTGGCACCACCAGTCACAAGTGCAGTTTTTTTTTTTAGATCAATATTCATTATAGCGTCATACTTGAGATTATTATTATTTTAACATTTTTTAATCTACGTGCCTCTACAAGTTTTCTTATCATCACTAAAGAGACTATTGAATATATAAATGCAACTGCATTTAATAAATCTACTTTGTTTAAACTAGAAATTTTTGTACTTAAATTTAGATAAAATTTATTCAATTTTTTTTTTCATCATTCAGAATACTGTTAAAGTCTTTAATAAATTATTTAAATGATAGCATTAAACCCGCTACTATTCCATAAAACCTTGCATCTTCTTTGATATTTTTTAATAATATGTATTTGTATTTTTGATGTTATCTTTAGATTTCTTAAAATAAATCATTAATCAGCCATAATAAAGCTCTCCAATATCATATTCTTTAATATCAAATTAAAATTTTTAATAATTTTGAAATTGAATTTATTAAAAAAATTAAAATACTTATGACGAATTTGATCAAAAACTCTTCTATCTAATAAACTTTCACAGCTTTGGAATTGAAAAAGATATTTAGTTTTATCATTGTCAAAACTTGTGAGTATTTTAATAAATTTTTTAAAAATATTGCATTTATTTTTTATTTTAAATTTCATCTTATTTTAGTAGTAAAACACATTATTTGAATTCAATTAAAGGTTTTCCTGTAATTTGACCAGAAATCATTTTTTTTATAACTAAGTTTATTTCGTTTAATTTATATGTACCTTGAACAAAATTATTACATGATATTTTATTTTTTTTTAATATTTGATTAAATTTTGAAATATCTTTGTCTGGATTAAATTGTCCTCCTTTAGATCCTTTAATTTTTTTTCCTAAATTTATCTCTAATGGATTAAATTTAGCAATTTTTCCCTTTTTAGTTACACCAATTAAAATTTGTGTCCCATTAGATTTTAATATTTTAAAACCAAGGTTTAAAATATCTATATCTCCTGAGCATTCAAAAAAATAATCTACTTTATTTTTAAGTAAAGTTATTTTTTTGTATGAACTATTTTTGATTAAAAAAGATTCATGAGCTCCTCTTTCTTTTGCTAAACTCACTTTTTTATTATTATTATCAATTGCAATAATTTTTTTTATTTTTTTTGCAGATAAAATTTCTATTATAAATTGACCTATCAAACCACACCCAGCAACTACTACGCATGAATTCTTTTTGATTTTAGTAATTTTTTCAACTGATCCTATAGCCGTACTTGCAGTACAGCCAAGTAAAACTGCAACATTATCATCAAAATTTTTTTTAATTTTAGTAAGTCTATTTTCAGATATAATTGCATATTCACTAAAGGTTGTTATTTTTCCTGCATTTAACAATTTATTTTTCCATAAATATTTGGGACTTTCTGCTTCTATACCTTTTGAGGGCATCCAATGTAATAAAACTTTATCATTTTCATTTACTTTTTTTACAGATTTGTGTTTTTGAATTACAACCCCAACCCCTTCATGTCCGAGCAAATGAGGCAAGTATGCATCTTTACCTTTTACCCCTTTTATTTCACCAATTTGAGACCCACAAACTCCTGTTAAGTTTACTTTTATCACAACCTGTCCCCTAAGAAGTTTTGGAGGAAAATAAAAATAGTCGATTATAAGTTTGTGATTTTGTTTTGTTAGTATCGCACCTAATGATTTTTTAATCTTCATAGCTTTTATTCAAAAAAAATAAATGAGTAATCACCTCTATAATTATTTTGATTAAAAATCCATTTCCACTCATCTGTACTGAAAAATGCCTCACACGTGACTTGCCAATACAATAAATTTACTTTTTCCGTCTCATTTCGATAAGATTCTACGCAAAGATATTTTTTATCTTTTCCAACTCGCTCGATTTCTTGCAATGCCAAAAATAGATCGAAGCAGTACAAATTATGAAGGGTATTTATGCTTAAAATCAAATCAAATTCTTTATCAGAATATGGCAATTTATTTGCATTTCCTATATCCAAATATTCTTTTACCTCTTCTTTTGCATTTTTAATTGCATAACTTGAAATATCTAGTCCTCTTATAATTACTCCGGGTGCTTGTTTTTGTAGTTCATATAATAAAAAGCCTTTTCCGCATCCAATATCTAAAATTTTGTTACCTGGTTTTATTTTATAAAAATCTATAATTTTTTTTGCTATTGGCTCCCACCTTCCATCATAATAGTACCCTCCATAATTAATATCTCTTGAGCCATCCCAGTAATCAAAATCCCATTTTTTAGCTTTCATCGCTGCCTCAGATTTGTTTATTTTATTTACTCTAGCCAAATAGTCTCTTTTGGTTTGTTTGTGATGGTTTGTTATAAAATCAATTTCCATATTGTATTCAATAGTTATATACAGATAATATTAAAATAGTTTAATTAAAAAATGAAAACAACCGATTTATTAGCAGCAATTTTAAAAAAAAATAATCTTAAGTGTGCTTTTGGTTTGCAGGGTGGAGCTGTTGTTCACATTTTTGATTCGTTAATTAAAAAAAATATTTCTGTAACATTTACTCATCATGAGGAATCGGCGGCATTAGCTGCTGTCTCATATGCAAAAAGTGTAAATGGGATAGGTTGCGTCGTGGTAACTACTGGGCCTGGCTCGACAAATGCAATTACAGGCTTACTAGCCGCATGGCAAGATTCTATTCCTGTAATTTTTATAAGTGGTCAAGCTAGAGCCACTCATACGTCTTATAAGAAAAAAGTCAGACAAGTGGGCACCCAAGAAGTTAATATTTGCGACATAGTTAGGCCAATAACTAAATATACTACTTTTATACATCAAGCAAAAACCTTTCAAATTGAAATTGACAAGGCAATCAAGATTGCAATTTCTGGTAGACCTGGTCCTGTCTGGGTCGATATTGCTCTCGACCTTCAGTGGCAAAACATTTTATTATTTAAAAAAATTAAAAAAACAATCCCAGAAAAGATAAAAATAAATCAAACTAAAAAAATAAAAAAATCTATAGTATTAATTAATAAAGCAAAAAATCCGCTATTTATATTAGGTTATGGGGCTATTCTTTCAGGCATAGATAGAAAAATTATTAATCAAACCCTCATAAAGAAATCAATTCCAAGCGTATTGACTTGGAATACTGCAGATTTAATTCCTACAAACAATAAATATAACTTAGGTATAATTGGAATGAGTGGGCAGAGAGGTGCTAATAAAGCTGTATTTAACTCAGATTTAATTGTGTGCTTAGGAAATCATCTGTCAATACCACATACAACAACGCTTTATGAAGATTATGCCCCAAATGCAAAAAAAATAATAGTAAATATTGATAAGGATCAGATTAACAATCTTAATGTTAAATTTGATTTAAAAATAAATATGGATTGCAAAAATTACCTTCAAAAAATTATTAGAAATATTACTAAAAAAAAAAGCTACCAATTAAAAGAATTTAAAAAACTTAATTGGTACGAACCTTTAGAAAAGAAACTTCCAAACTCAAATTCTTTTATTAAAAAATTAACTTCTAAAATAAAAGATAAGAAAAATATTATAATTGATGGAGGTGGTACAGCTCTATATGCTGGTTTTCAAAGTTCAGTAGTTGATTCTAAAACAAAAATAACTTGTTCATCTGCTATCTCATCTATGGGCACAGGGTTAGCAGAAACAATAGGGTCGCATAAATCTAAAAAATTTTTAAAACATATTTGCATAATTGGAGATGGAAGTTTTTTAATGAACTGCCAAGACTTGCAAACAATTTATCAAGAAAATATTAATGTATTAATAATAGTAGTAAATAATAACGGATATCTTGCCATAAGGCACACACAAAAAGAATTTCTCAATGAAAGATATTTTGGTACACAGCCAAATAGTGGCATTTCTTTTCCGGATTTTTCAAGATTAGCAAGAGCATTCAAAATTAAATATAAAAAAATTAATACAATTGAAAAATCAAAAAAATTTATACAAAACTGCAATATAATTAAAGGACCAATAATAATTGATCTGTTTATTGACGAGAATCAACCATCACTATTCAAGCAAGGCTACAAAAGAAATGCTGATGGGTCCTTTGCACCATCGGACTTAAGTGAAATGTTTCCATTTATAGGGAATCCTGTATCTAATACTAATAATTAATGAAAGTTTTTGTAGTTGGAGCATCAGGCTTGATAGGACAAAAACTATTTTTAACTCTAAAAAAAAAATATGAAACTATTGGAACTTACAATACAAATCAAATAAACAAAAAATTTGTCAAATTCAATATGAAAAAAGACAAAATTTCAAAAATTAGTAAAGAAATAAAAGAAAATGATATTTTTATTATTTTATCAGCTTATTCAAATCCGGGGTGGATATCTCAAAATAAAAGAGAAGCATATAAACTTAACGTATTAACGACAAAAAAACTAATTGATCAAATCATTAAACTAAAATGTAAAATAATATTCATGTCATCAGTTGAAGTATTTGATGGGGAAAAAAATTATTTCCTTGAAACCGATGAACCTAGGCCATTAAATTTTTATGGTAAGACAAAATACAAAATTGAAAAATATATCCAGAAAAAAACTAAAAACTATTTAATATTAAGAACTAGTTGGAATAGCGATGAAACTCTTCATGGTAGGTGTGTAATAGAATTAACCTACAATACTATTAAAAAAAAGAACGCCAAAATGGCTAAGGATAACTTATTTTCAATTACAAATGTTAAAGACACATGTTCAATAATTAAAAAACACCTTATGTCTAAAGGTAAAATTATTCATATTGCAAACGGGGAAAAAATTTCAAGATCTATTTTAGCTAAAAGAATAAAAAAATATTCAAATAATAAATTAAATTTTAAAATTGTTAAATATTTAGATATTAATTACTTAGAACCAAGATCAAAAATTAATTTGTTAAAAAGTGATGATGAAATTGTAAGAAAATTTAATTTTAAAAAAATAAACTATTTAATAAAAAAAAAAACTAAATTACTAGATGCGGTTTAGGATGGTGTATTTTTTTCGTAGAACAGTTTTGTGGCAATTAATAGAAGTTTACTTATATCCTATTTTATTTAAAAATTTTATTACCAATTTTTCATCTGACTCTTCTGGTGACCATTCAGCATATTTTACGTCTTTTGTTTTTATAAATGGTCCTGAAAAAACCTCGTGATAAATACACCAATTGCTAACTGCGATAGGTAGATGATAGTAACCCTTGTTCATTCTATAAAAAAAATTTAAATTAGATCCAAATTGTCCCATTTTAATCACTTTCATTTTTTTTCCTTTTTTTGAAAAAACATAAACATTCATCTTGCCTTGAATAATATGATAGGACTCTGATTTTGAATTTGGGTGAATATGAGGTCTTACATAGCTATTCTTTTTTAAAGCTATGATCATCTCATTTGTTTTGTCCAATATAGATTTGTGAATACAAAGCCTTGCTCTCTTTTTGTTAGTTTTTTTAGCTAAATCTTTTATTTTTTTTACAATATTTTTTTTATAAAAAACTAAATTTTTATTGTTTTGGATAAATGCTTTCATTTTAATTATATATATTTTTCTAAACAATATCTCACTTAAAAAGAAATACAACTATGCTCTTTCCTAATAAAATCGAAACAACCATTCAAATTTCTGAGCTTAAAAAAAAATAATAGAAAAAATTATTTTTAGGAAATTAAAATAAATAATATAAGATTTTGTATTAAAAAGGAAATCTACTAAAAAAAATCTAAAAGTAAAAAAAATATATGCAAAAAACTACCCAAATAAAATTAACAAAGAAAAATATGTATAAAATATAAGATATGTAATTATGATTAAGTGTAAAGGAGATCTAAAAAAATAGCTATTTGGAAATATAAAAAAATATTTAAAATTATAGTGAAGAGAAAATATAGTTTTTTATATAATCAAATAAAGTTGAGCTAAAATAAACAAGAACAAAATTACCAGGCAAAGTTCCTAAGAATGTTCCTAAAAAATAGTTATTTTTATCAATTCTACAAGTGTACAAAATTAAATTTTGAATCAAAAAAGGCAATCCTCCTCCTATCAATCTAAAAATAATAATAGCTAACAATTCATTTTTTTTTATTCGTTCAAAAAAAAAACTATATTTTTTTTTATGTTCTTTATTTATTTTAAAATTAAAATTTGGATAAACAGCTTTAATAAAAAAAAAAGTAAAGTAAGACCCTAATGTTGTACAAAAGGTAGAAATTAATACTGCATCAAATGGATCAAAAACTAATGCCGTAAACAAAATGGCTGGAAGAGGCAAGCCAAGAAAGAAAGTATAAAATAAAAAAAACAAAACATACAAAACTAGTACAGAAATATAATTTTCTAAAAAAATTTTTTCGATATTAATATGTAATGGTTTTAAATAATCTGTATTCAAAAGATTTGTGATATCCAGATTCATAATCAAAAAAGTGATTAATGAAATTACGATAGATAGATAAATCAATAAACAAATTATCTGTAGTTTTTTTAGTTTGGACATAATTAAAAAATACCACCCTCTTAAAATATGAATTTAACAATATAAACAATTCTTGTATGATTTTTAAAGATCATGTTAAAGAAATTATTTTTAGTTCATGCTTTGCTTTGATTCCAAATGGCTTCATTTAGAGAAGTATAGCTTCCATACATAAAATATCTTTTTTCATTATCATTAACTATTTTCTCTACACCATGAATAGAATCTGGTGACGAAAGAAACGTTACTAAATTGCCGGCAATGGGACGAATTGTTTCTACTATTGTTAAATCAGATTCTTTGGGCTGTCTCAAAAAACTATCAGGATTTTTTTTATATTTAAATACCTGAAACCCACCTCCGTTTTGGGATTCGTAACTATTAAAATATAGAAGGAAATTTAATATTCTATCGTTTTTGTCATGATGAGGCTCTCTTTTATAACCTTTAGCCGCAACAGAAAAGTCTAAATCGCAGTATATAAAATAATTATTATTAAGTCTTGAATATTCTCTAAGTAATTTATTCTTTATTTTAAAATAAATACTATTTTCTCTACTAATATAATCTTCTAAAAAGTTAATTTTTTTATTAATTAAACTAAATTTATAATTATTATTTGCTTTATTAATATTAAGCAAATTATTATAAAAATAATTAAAAATATTTTTATTATCAAAAAAATTATTAAATAAATTTGCAATATTATTTTTTTCTATAAAATTCAGATAATTGCAAGAGCCTTTTAATATAGTTTTGCGTCCACCCATAACATTCTTGTCAAAATTGATATTTTTTTGATCAAGGGTATCCTTGATTTCTTGTAGCTGATTGTTATCAAAAATATTTGAATAAATTATAATAGGATAGGGATATAAAATTTCTTTTACAACTTTAATTTCATTAATATTTTGCATAAAGCAATCTTAACATTTTTTTTAATTTATTGTGGATATAAATTGCTAAATTAGAACTAAATAAATTCAATAAAAACATAATAACAATATAGCAGCTTTCAATCATACTCAAAAATAAATATTTTAATTTTTTAACAATAAAGTAAACGCCAATTAAATTTCTTTCTTTTAACAAGTCCGAATATACTTTGGGACCAATATAAATTTTTGGAAAATCAATTTTCTTTGCGCCCAAAGATCTAGCTAGAATATGTAGATTCAATTTTTTATTATTTCTAAGTATGCTATTATTGTTAAATAATTCTCTTTTATCAAAATATAATATTTCATAATTACATCTTTCAAGAATATATTTAATCGTATTTTCACTATATAAAAAAAGATGAGTTGGATCATTCAATGGATTAGAGAAAGGATTTGGTATTTCTAAATAAATTAATCCATTTTTTTCTAATAAGTTTTTTTTAATTTTAATTAAAAAATCTATAGGATTAATAAGGTGCTCGAAGACATGCAGCAATGTTATAATTTTCGCTTTAACTTTTCTTTTAAAAAGAGATTCATTTATATTGTATGTTTCGATATTAAAAAAATATTTAGCTAGTTTCAAACCATTTACATCATAATCCGCCCCTATTCCTTTTGTTCTAAGAACGTTTTGACATGCATACAAAAAAGCGCCTTGATAACATCCGTAATCAAATATTTTTTTATTAGCAATATTATTATTTCCAGTTTTTTTTAAAATATCAAAAAAAGCATAAAATCTTTGAAAGCTAATATTGGTCCATTCAAATTTTAATGGTAGATCAACTGTTATACCATCACCCAAATCAAGGGCTGAATTTGTTTTTCTATAAATATTTTTATAAAAGTTATCTAACTTTTTATAATTTATTTCAGGAATGTGATAAATTGTGCCGCAGTTATAACAGATAAAATTTTTAAAATTATTGATTTTTTTATGCGAAGAATCAGATCTTAAAAAAAAATCATTTTTATTAATTTTAATTCTTTTATTTTCACCACAAATTTTACAAAAACTTTTCATATAATATTTGAGGTTGCATTAATACTGGCAAAAAACATGTTAAAAGAATAATTATCCAATATGGCAATTTTCATAAAATAAAATAATTAATTTTTAAACATTGTAATTTGAGAAAATATTTAATCTAAAAACTTTTTCAGTGCATAAATCAAGCCAATTGAGCTATTAGTACTGGTTAGCTTCATGCGTTACCGCACTTCCACACCCAGCCTATCAACGTCGTAGT
>Ga0129324_10001536_pt1 | contig 14719 bp, 10 predicted proteins | sample CPBDNA_7_FD_96879 | JGI IMG/M metagenome (GOLD analysis project Ga0129324, IMG submission 96879) | Freshwater to marine salinity gradient microbial communities from Chesapeake Bay, USA - CPBay_Spr_15_0.2_DNA | ecosystem: Environmental > Aquatic > Marine > Coastal | place: USA: Chesapeake Bay... | reverse complement strand
TGGTACAGACGAGTGTACCTTCTGTTATGAGCGTTCTTTTGCATCGTACGCAGGCTTGACTTCAAACGACAAAAAGAAAGTCGATTGCATCGTCAATAAAGCCAATCTTCGTTTACCGTTGAACAATGGTGAAAAAGGGAAATTCGAGTGCGATGTCTGTTTGCATACATTTGAATCGAGATTGCATGACGTTAACAATGGTACATGGTGTCCACATTGCAAAAACAAAACAGAGTTGAAAGTCTTCAATTTTTTGACGAAAGAGTTGGAGCTTCGGGTAAAGCGAGAGTACAACCCCTCTTTTCAGTGGCGTGATTACAAGAAACGATGCCGTTTCGATTTTCTCCTTGTAGATTTGGACATTATCTTGGAAATAGATGGCCCGCAACATACGGAGGAGGTCGCAAATACGTGGATACGGCCAACGCTCTTACATCCACAACTTTTGGAGTTTTTTATGAAAGAAGACCCCAAACGACAGATACATACAGCGTTATTTCATCGACAAATCGTGGACAAGTGGAAAGAGTTTATGGCACGGAGAGACGGGAAAAAATTGTTTCGCTTTAACCAATGCGCTATCTGGATGGATAGCTATGACTGGAAGAGGGAGATGAGAATATTAGTCAACAATATTTAAGGACAAAAGTCGTCTTTGTCTTAAATAATCCTAAAGCCTTAATAAGTTAGAATAGCATTTTTTTTGCTTTCGAAAATTCGCTGTCAGAGAGTTCACCTTCTCGATGTAAGATTGATAACCTATTCAATTGGTCAACTATCGACCCTGCATATAACTTAGGACTTGGTGGACACAAAAGACTGTCTCGAATATGTTGTACTCTTGTTCGTGCAATAAATATTTCCCTGTCACTTTTTCGTGTCAACCAGTCTTCGACTGACAATTGTCCATGTTGTCCAGCTACAAACACAGTGCAGCGGTCAGCCAGCTGTATTTGAATATGTTGGATGTCTGTTGGCGAGACAGCATAGGCCAGACGAAACGATTGTCCCCGCGACTGTGCCTTGCCGTGTTCAAGTATCAGTATCAGCATGCTGTTCTGGAATAAGTAGCCAGATATTTGAAATTGTGCACCAGGCGGCAATGTCTGTTGAGGTCGGGCGTCGGTAATACCCTGTGATGTGATAAATTGTTGCACTGGTTGTGTCAACGACCACAGCATTTTGACAGTGACGGCTGCTTTGACTTGTAAACGACCGAGTTCGGTCAAGACAGAGGTTAACTCTGCTATTTGCAACTGACATTTTCGACCCCGATTTGTCTCCGTATCTTGGTCCATTTTTTTAAAATGTGTGGCTCTGCTATTTGCTACACAATAAATATTTTCTGTATCATTTTCTATCTTGTTTGACGATGCCATGTATTGTTCTACTATTACATATTTATACTACATATTTAGCATATATTTAGCATATATGTGATTTTTTTCCGACCAACGGTGTCTAACCACTGTGTAAATGCCGTTCAAGTGGCAAATCAATGCCTCTGCAGTTGGTAAATTGTTGGGTTTTTTCGGGAAAGACCGACAACACCAGGCTATAGCAGAGACCTGGCAAATGAATTTGAAACGCATGCCGCGATTCGGTGTTCGTCCGTCGGTCCAACCAACGCGCCCGACCATCGAGCAAGTTGTTCAGAAAGAGATAGCAACTTCAAAAGAATATACAGTCTTGGTCCAAGCAGGTGTGAAACGCACAGTCAAACAAGAACAAGTTGTTCATACTATGCAAACAATTGCAAAAAGAAAAGCGACGGCCTCTGCAGCTATTGCTGTTGAAGCCGACCGAGCAGTGAAACGGTCACGACAATGCTTGCTCCACACGTACCGTAATATCAAAGCAGGCCATCGAAAAACGAGAATTGGTGGTTTTTTTGCAGTTGAGACCAAAATCTATGAAAAAAAATCTACAAAAACATCAAGATTGACCACATTGGACCATGCAGCAGGCAACGGTTGGAAGCCGAAAGCACTCGCAGTGGAACAGACACAAGTCTTAGTCAGACAAGCTGATATCGCGACAAAAAAAGCAGTGGTGGCAGAGGCAGTGCGCAAGCATATTGTAAAAACAGCCAGCAAACAAATCAACCAACAGCGCGGAATACAAAAAGAAGCGTCGGATTTAGAACTGGTTCAGCAACAATATCCAGGTGTCAAGAGTGGGAATCAAGCAAAATTTCTACAAGTGGGAAGAGGTACCGGTCGCTATGCAGCTTTTGTCATTGGAAAAATTGATGGGTTTGATGCCACCACTGATACCATCTATGAGTTAAAACATCGTCAGTCTCGTCTTTTTCACGAACTACGTCACTATGAACAAGTCCAATGTCTCTTATATCTGAAAATGTTCAAGAAGACACGAGTCACATTGGTGGAGAGCTATTGTGGTCAACAAGTGTACTATCCCATGGAACTACAGGGAGATGCCCTTTTTCATAATGGTGAGGAAACACTCCGTTGGAGCAACATCCTCACTGGATTGGACAATATTACTCACTTACTCAATAAGGCGGAAGTAGATGAATCATATCGTAACATATTAATGCAGAAAATATTCTGAAGTTGTAACATTATAGAATTAACTTAAATTTATCTTTGACATTCCAGAACAAATATTTTGATACTTGATACCTCATTAACAATGTCTGACGACAGACCGGACACTTCCCGTGACAACGGTCGTGAAATAGTGTTAGACACTCGTCATGACCAACGCGTGTGGTGCAGTGACAATGTAACACCAAATACGGGTCGGCGAAATCAAATTTACAACGACATTGTCGACAGATTGGATGTACTGGTGCATGTTGTTGTTGTTTTTTTCTGTTCGTACAGGAAACTTCATCTCCCAAGCATTTCATCATCGACTCTGTGAATTTGACTGCCGTGTTTTGCTGATTGTGCCACAAAAATCGTGCTTTGGTCAATGCTTTTTTTTCTTTTGTCGGACTGACTAATACATCCAGCCACGCATCATAACACTGTCGGGCCGATGGGTCCATTAACATCGAGGCAGCTGTTTTTAGATACTGGTGACCATCGGCGAACACCGTCTTGACATTGACCATTGCTTGTTCTCGTGTCATTGACTGTAACAGTTTGGAGTTCACCTTCTCTAAGGTCCATGTTGAACAAACAAGACTACATTGTTTTAAGACATCGCGAGGGCTCGATGTTTGGTCTAATCCAAACAGAACATAGACAGAGTACTCCATCTTACACTATGACACAGGCTACTGTTGGTGATCGAGAGTGAAAGGATATGCTTTGAAAGGATGAGACATTACTTCTTCTTTTTCTTCTCCTTTTTCTTCCTCCTCAAATATTTTCCGTCGCGCAATGTGAGTGTACCATCTTTGTCGAAGTCACCGATGACTTCCATATCAGTATTGAGATGAACCTGGTGAACACCTCCGGTTGTCAGCTCTATGTATACATCTTTACTTTTACTATATTTGACCCGTCTCATCACATTTCCATCCTTTATATATAAGTAGTGGAATAACTTTGAATCTTCTTTCACATCTGTCCATCTCCAAAGCTCTTTAGATGTGACCTTGTCCGAGTTGGTCGCTCGAGGTGGTGTCTTTTCTCGACGGGCCGCTTTGCGTTTGGGTGGTGCGTGTTTGGCTGATGCCTCTTCTTTGCGTTTGGTTGTACAGCATAGTCGTATGGGATGACCAATGTATCGTAGTGCAAAAAATGTTGCAACGAGGAACACGATACCCGTCGTGCCTGTCATTGTCATCAGTCCCAACGCGTTAAGCATGCCCATGGTCGATTCAAACTGTTGTTTGAAGCGTTCTCCTATACTAACATTCTCTCCCTTTGAAAGGTCGTCGAGTGTTTTTTGACTGTTGGAATCAATAAATTTTCTCAATTCGCGTGCGTCTTGTGTCATTGTTCTGACCAAGTCGGACCAGTCACTATTATCGTCAGTGCGCAGTGTTGTTTTAAATCTATCTATCTCTGTGTTGTCAAATGTACTCAACCATCGAGAGATGAGTTTCCCACTTGTATCTACAATAGCTGGAGTGGCAGACCAATCAGCCTGAATTTTTGCCTTTTCTCCACCGATGTTGATGCTCTCTTGTACATTTTCTCCAGATGCTAAGAGGTAAAGCAGTGTATTTTCGCGGATAATTTTCTGAATGTCTGTTGCTTGTTCTCGCAGAGTTCTGTCTGTTGTTTGTTCTCGCAGAGCTCTGTCTGTTGCTTGTTCTCGCAGAGTTCTGTCTGTTGTTTGTTCTCGCAGAGCTCTCTGAATAGTATCCCATGCAATGTCTTTATACATGCCAAGTAAATCCTTTTCTGTTTTTGTCCTGCCTGAAGTGCTCCAGGCAGTTGAATCTTCATTGATGGACTTGATGACCGCCGATCCGATCGTGTTTATTTCAATATTGGTACAAGATGGACCATCACAAATGGCTTTTATTTCTGCTTTGACAATGTCTGTGACCGGCTGCCCTTTCTTCAACATTGATAAAAACATGTCATTTGATTTGAGTGTTTCTTTTGCCAGTGTTCCTAAAAATACCAGTTTCAAATCTTTAGTAGTTCTCTTCGAACCAGTTGGCATCCATTCTCTAAATATTTGATTGTAATTTTGGACAATATGATGATGATATTGCTCTGGAGAACATGTCGTTGTCAGGCCACACTTATAACTGTCGGCTATCTTGTCTGATAAATGCAGGGACATTGCACCAACATTCTTGTGGAGCTCGTCCTCAGAGACAACATCCTCTGGTTCTACCACAAGCGTGGACGATGCATCCCCAGACGTCGTGTGGTGTAGTCGATGCATATCTATCAGAACACGTTCTTCTTGGAGAACTTCGCGCACAAGTTGGTCACGCTCGACAGGTGTTGCACGTCCTAGTACCAGTACAATGGCTGCTATAATAGAAACAAGTAGATGTGGTCGTGCTTGTTTAAATTTCGGCTCAGCACTACGAAATATGTTTGCAATATGATGGACAACTCGAGTGTGAGGCAGTTGTTTCACAGGAGGTGGTAAATTGTCATAGATAGATGCCACACTCTTGACAACCTTGTGGGCATAGGCAGTTATTTGTTTGTGAGTATTTGTTTCGTTCCGTGTCAACATTTTGGAACAATGTCCTAGTGCTTTTATAGGTCAAAAAAATTATTGTTGCAACCTCCGAGAATCCAACTAATTTCAACATATATGTATCATCGTCTCTGAGACTATCCGAACAGTAAGTCCATGGAAGAGATAGTGTTGACATTGGCCAATCAGTGGCGCGACCACAATGTCGAAGCGAATGAAAATCTTCGCAGGCCTGCTCTCGCATCTGGACCTGCGGGCCACGGAGGGCTACATGGTGCTGAACTAAAAGAAACTTAAACTTAAACTTAAACTTATAAACTACCGGTATCCCTTGACTAAGTCAAGTCAGAGCAATCCAGGTTTTGAGTGGTAAACTGTGGATTATTTGACTTTTAGGCACAACAAGGCTTCGCGTCGAATGCCGTTTTGTAGCTGATGCAGGTTGGGTTGGTCGAACCACAACTACACGGGGCTGTGTTGTAGCATTCGCGAAGCTTGACACAGTCGGTGGTTACACAGGGACCATGAAGCTGACAATTACCGAAAGTTATATTTTTATATCCATTAGCGTAGTCATTATATGTCATGATCCTATCGTTATTTTCTCCGTATCCACACGGAAGACCCGATAAATCTTCTTTCGTATCCCAATCACTATCATTGACCGGACTGTTTAGAATGGTATAAAACCCGGGTAATACAACGAATGTCACATTGAATGTCACATCTGCTGTCCATATGCCATCATTGTCCACCATTTGGAAAGCTTGAGCCATGCCGGTAGCCCCACCACCAATATACAGCGACCCAACGGTGATATTACTCGCGTCCACGCTAATCTTCACGACGGGATACGCGAAATGTTCCCCGATATTCGTCCAATCATCCATTTTGCGGACAATCCATTCGCTGTCTTCCGTGGACGTGCCGGCGGACTCTGTCCATGCGCCTGCATTGCCTTCGATAACACTGGTTTTCCGCACCAACGTGTGGTCTTTGGTGGCGGTGGAATTACCGGCGACGTCCCATCCTCTATAAGGTTTCTTAATAAAATCCCCCACACAGTCGAGTATGAAGTACTCGGGATCATCTTTTTCTCCTTTTGTCAAACAAAGGCCGTCGTCTCCGTTCGACAAGTATTTAAAATGTTGGTCACATTCTTCCAAGATTTCTTCATGGGCCTCCGGATGACATACCACGAACACATCTCCGGCGGCAATCGTCGCATTCTCAACGAAATTATCCAAAGAATCATATTGACCAATAATATCTGGACCATTGGACACCCTTGCAAAGGCGTAATCGGCCAAATCAATATCACTGGCCGTCGGATTGAAGATTTCAAAATATTTATTATTGGACGAGCCTTCCGCAACTTCGGAGATGAAGAGATTTTGAGCCGGAGTCAGATTTTGAGCTGCTCCAATGTTAACCGTGCCAGTTACACAGTTTCCACATGTCCCATACGTATTTGCAACATTTTCTGACCCCAATTTCCACTGTCTATTGGCGTAAGTCTCTTCATCTGTAATAGGAGTACAAGACCAATTCTCTGTGTTTTTTCCTGCTGTAACTAAATCTTCTTGAACTCCATCGACCACCAAAAGATATTCCATAGATTTATCAGGTACAGTTTCAAAGGTAAATGTCCAAGTGTTGTCATCATTACTGACTGCCATGGGACCACCAGCAGTGGCCCACTCCCACCATGGACCGGTCATTCTCACAGAATTAGCACCAGAACAAACTGTTGTTGTTATTTCAAGTGTAGCTTGAGCAGCATATATTTCAACTATTAATATTACAAATATAAATATAATGTTCATTTATTTTGAATTAGTCTACTTAAATACCGCATTTTTGGTTTCACATGAAATCAGTTTATTTTGTGCTGCACACTAGTACCACCAACTGAAACCACCTGTTCTGGCATGTCACATTGAACCTGGTTCACCGCCTGTGTGATCATTTCAACAACAAAAAACTTATTGATACAATGGATGACGGTCTTATCTTACACCCTAGTATCATGTATGGAGATTTCGAGGAAAATAAACAAAATTCTCTCAAATAAATGCTCAAAATGATAAAATTAACCCTAACTAATTTCAATTCAGTACTTTACTGTACCAACTGGCTTCCGGGCACCTTTGACAACCGCTTGATACGCGTCATTTGTGGTCAGAACATTGGTCGGAACCGTTTTTCTGTCTTGTGTTTAAATATTCTGTTGACAAAAAAAATAAACGGATTTTAAACATCTCCATTATCGACAACAATCCAACTAATTTCAACATATATGTATCATCGTCTCTGAGACTATCCGAACAGTAAGTCCATGGAAGAGATAGTGTTGACATTGGCCAATCAGTGGCGCGACCACAATACTAAGATACTCTCAACTGTGGACCATGAATGTTCAATGGAATGTTGTAATTTGCAACACATTGTGGGTGGGCTCTGGAAGTATCAGACGCAAGAGCATTGTTGCGTGCGTGTCTTGTGTCAAGAGCATCCTACATGGGCCAATCGTGGTACGTTGAAGAAACAAATTCGTCATATTTATATGTGTTGTACAACGGGTCAGGCTCATGTTTGTAATGAACAATGTACCAAAACAACTATTGACCATTCTGATGGTGGACACGTGTGTCGTATCTCTGGTATTCGCTATGATTCCGTGAAATCAGATACCTGGTTTAGTGACCATCGTGTAACTGCGACTCATCAGGAAAACAAAGACCCACTCAAATTAGTGCGTAATACTGATTTTGTGCTGAATACGTTGTCAGCCTGTACAATCCGTCAGCAACAGCATCATTTTGTAAGTAAGCAACAAGTCTCTGCTATTTTGTTTTCAAATGAACGTTTGTTCATGGAGCAACGCAAATATGTGGAAATGCGATACGAAGCTGAAAAGGTGGTACAAAAATATGTGAAAACACGCGAAAAGAATCAACAATGCCTCCATTTCACACACATTGTACAATTATATATAAATCAAATGAATCGACGGCATATTTTTCGAAATTTATTGCCTGAAAACGAATCGGTGGACACTATTATTGACAAATATGCTCGCTTAACGTGTGAGTTTTGGACAATGTTGACTCAACGGTTTCCTCTGGGACAAACAACACCTGCCGTCTTTCCGATCAAAATCTTTGTCATTAGTATTTTATATATTATGAAATCAGGTCTGTGTGTTGGTGGTGTAACTGTGATCGAAAGGGACAACTATCTAACATCCGTGTTACCGGAAGCCAATACCCTGGATGCATATCACATCAACAAGCCAGCATTTACTGCATGTAAAAACAACATATTAAAAGCATATAGAGAAGCAGTGGAAACATACAAAATGACACCACAAATGCTTTGTTTATCACATCAACAAGCATTTCCTACATGTAAAAACAACTGAACGTCTTGTTTATCATAATACTTGAAATTCTGTGAGTGCAGTTGTTAAATTTTTTTCTACATGACCATCGGAGGGCAGTTGTGAAATATCCACAACATGTTGTCGTACTAGAATAGTAAACCACTTGCGCATTGTATTGACACTTTTTAGTGTGATGTCTGAATATTGTTGGTCAAGATGAATGACCTGTAAGACATCATCCACACTTTGGAATCGACGCCGACTTGGCAACGAAGTCGGCAGAATGTCGGCTGTCCCAGAAGACAGAGTCAGTTGGCCATTGTTCACTTCTTGACGACAGAATGGACAATTCATATTTGTTTCGACCAATGTGTCAACCCAGCACTTCAAACAAGCAGAGGCTGACCCACAATGATTCAAAACAACAGACCCGCTTTCCAGACAAATATGACAATGGCCAGTGGGTCCAGTGTCCAGTGTCCATGACTGTGTTTGTTGTATAAACCTGACCAGTTCCCGAAAAGTAGGACAATATAACCGATAACTGCGTGGTATTTGTAACCCTGTTTCGATGGTTGCAGCCACTGTTGCAGCCAACTTTTTAGGAGAAAGATGTTCATGAGACGACAGGCGCACCTCACATTCTTTATATTTGTCCAAGAGTGCCGGCATAAAACGCTGTATTCGTGTTGCAATATATTGTGAGGCATGTGTCACTTTGTGAAAAAGTTGCAGTAGAAACTCTCGATTTGAAAGTTCTCCTAATAAATCTTCGGGTCGTGTAGAACTCAAAAAGGAAACAGGATGAATGTCATGAGACACCAAAGCATCAAACAATTCGCGCAGAGACGTTGCTCGAAATTGATCCTCAATACTAGTTAAAATTTTATTATACCGCCCTGGTCGGATAATGACAGGTGGTTGGCCAGATGCACCGCCACCACTGTCAAACAATAGCAAATAATCCTGTCCTCGAATATTAAGACGTGTCACACTCTGACCGTCTTGCCGCTGCTTTTCGATTTTAAAATTGGTGGAACCATTAAATGGTTGCCAGCCTTGCTCTGGAATTGCATGAAACTGGTCACCAACCAAACAGGCAAGTTCATCTTGGTCACTCGCCGACAAAAAATCTGGAAATTGATACGGTCCATATTCAGTCGCATCATTGTCGTCAGGGTTATACATTGCATATAAACGCGACAATGTTCGCCGCTTACGTGCAGTGAGATTGTTGCAGACCTCCGTCACTGCTTGTTGCATGCGTTCGTTGCGAAACGGTCCTTTGAACTCCCATTCATACCGTGCGCTGGCACCACTCATATATTGGTCTTCGGATAAATGGGTGGGCTTCCATCGTACTTGAAGCAACTTGTCGCCCACTTGACGGAAAATCAGCTGGTCTTTGGCCACAAATATTTCTTCACCAACACAGACCTCGGTACGAGCGTGCCGAGGACGCACTGCCTCGGCACGTTCTTCGAACAACTGTCGACAAGCAGATGGTGGGAGAGCGAGCCGATACGAACCATTATACACGACATAAATAGTAGAGTCACCAGCACACTTACAGCGTCGTACAGAAGAGACAGTCTCCGCCTCTTCATCATGAATACGAAATGTCATCTGATTCTGTTCAGGACAGCCCCATAACTCACCATAGATATTTGTTAAAAAGACAGGTTCCATCGAAGGAGTTTCGAACCGCTCAGTGAGTAGTTGGTTATTTTCTTCAGAACATTCCATCCAATGTCCCTTCATTTTCCATTGCCATTGAAACATGTTTGATATTTTACACTTCACGGATGATTTAAATACAACTTATTCACTACATATTCGTCCGAGGTTGAGGAACTCGGTTGAGGAACTCGGTTGAGGAACTCGGTTGAGGAACTCGGTACCTTACCACCAGTCAATAATCGGAGTTCCATTGCTAGTATATGCAGCTAGTTCCATCCCCATTAACCCGTGGTGTCCTTCGTCTGTAGTGCGTTCTTGTATAATGCCATCATTGTCTTGAAAAATAATTTTGGACCACCCGTGTGGTATCTGCAACGGACGGACAGCACACCGACGAAGTACACCTGTATCAAATCCGTTGCGTCGTACAAATGGAAATTCTTTATTCATAAATGGCAAAATGGCACTCAGCGATGCAATGCTTTGTTGGTCTTGATGCATATAGGGTCTATCGGAAGTGTTATGGTCACATGCTTGACATCCTTTCGTTTTAGTTGCCGAGGACGCGAAACAATTGGAAACGTACATTCTTTGGATATCACGTGATGGTAACCACCGCATCGAATGAATACGCTGCCCACAACAAGACCATCGCTCATCCTCTTGAATATATCCTGGATGTTGAAAACAATCCAATGTTCCCATCGATTCCAATAAATTAAATTCTTCTCCGCATGTGCGGCAAATCCATGGCTTGGCAGCTTGGTCAAACGATGACTTAATTTCCTGTTGAGAAGAATACAAAGTCACTGGTTTGATACGGTGACCAGGTCGAGACATTTTAGACATGGTGGCTACAGTAAATAGTAGAATTTGGTTATCTTCCAAAAAACGACTAAGTATTGAATATGTGCAAATACAAACTATAAAGAAGCCAGAAATGATAGTGATGTTAGTCAGTTGCCTCCTAGTCAATGGCCTCGCGATGGTGGCTGCAACCCGACTCTATGAGATTGAAACCAGTGGTCTGTGTACTTCGTCTAGTTCTGGTGCAATGATTACAGACAAAGCGATGTGCGAAGCTCAGGCAGCTGGATTGGGATTGGTGGACACTACTGCGACAACCATGGCCATGTCACCAACGTTGCCAGGCGGATGCATCTTTGTAGAAGCAGAGCAAAAATTATATGTCTTTGATTCCAACAATGCAAATAAATGTACGACCGATAATACATGTCTGTGTGCATACACTGCCCCGGAGTGTTTGCCAGGGGTGAATGAAGATGATTGTATCTGTGGTAACAATATCTGTACCAATATTAAAGGTCTACTCTGTTCTGCTGGTGCCTGTTCACATCCAGGGCAGTGTATGCACACAAATACACAGGTTTGTCACTGTGGTCTACAAGACTGTACACCTACAACTGGTCTACTCTGTTCTGCTGGTGTCTGTACACATGCAGCTGAATGTGAGAACCGTGATGGGACCATTGTAAATCCAAATGTCTGTCAATGCGGACTTCGAGATTGTGTGGACGAATATTGTAACGCAGGTACTTGTCGTACTGCTTGCCCAGCTGGTAAATATGTGACATCCAACAACAAGTGTGAATATTGTCTGGTCCCTGGATATTTTTGTCCTTCTGGTGCAACACAATCACCGACCTCTGAAGCATGCCCATCAGGAACATATTCTGATTCCGTTCCCATTGTATCAGTGGCAGAATGTAAAGAATGTCGAACAGGAAAATATGCTCTCAATAAAGGCAATACAAATGAAAACAATTGCTTGGTTTGTCCTGCAAATATGTATCAAGATGAAACAGGTCAAAGTTCGTGTAAAGGTTGTCTGAATGCAACAATTATCATTGATACGACAGATGCAATCAAACATGATAGTCTTGATGATTGTGTACTCAATATCCCAACATGTTTACCCACAGAATATGTAAACACGAATAATGTCTGCACATCGTGTCAAGCAGGGTTTCAGTGTGATGGTACCAGCATGACCGGTTGTCGCTTAGGTTCCTATTGTACAGGCAGTGGACAGGCAGAACCATGTCCTAGTGGCAAGTATGGAGAAAAGGCCCAGCAACAAACAGCCGAGTCTGCGTGTACCAACTGTGACAAAGGCATGTTTCAAACAGTACCTGGCCAGACCTATTGTACTCGGTCATGTCCATTGGGTACCTATGGTAGCATTGTAGGCGGCATTTCGTTACAAGAGGCGTGCACCCCCTGTCCAATCGGTACCAAATGTGGGACACTTGCACTCCAGTCTCCAAGTTTGTGCCCGTTGGGGTCATTTCAAGCAGAGAGCGGTCAGTCTGAGTGCAAGCCATGTCCATTGAATACGTTCAACGATAAAATGGGCATGACATTCTGTCAAAACTGTACCATGAATGAACAGCAACACCTACAAACTACAGGCATTGGTTCAACCTCCTCCTCTCAATGTCTTCAGCTCGATATTCGCTGCACAGGAGCCCAACGTCCTGTCAATAATGTTTGTCAAGACTGTCTCCAAGGATTTTATTCCAATGGACTTGGTACACATTGCATTTTATGTCCAAGTGGATTTTTTCAATCGGAACCATCTCAATACAAGTGCAACAAGTGCTCAACCTGTACAATGGTGGGGAGTTCGAGTACAGACACGATTCCCTTCGAATTCGAGACCAATCTGACATCAATTCGTCCTCAGCCCTCGGTGTCAATGTTGAATATTGTCAATATTGCAGTCTACTTTTCTATTGGTTGTGTTGTTCTTCTCATTGTGAGTATTCATCGAGGTTGCCCGTCAAGTTTCAAACATTTAGACCTGTTTTTTTCAGGTGACCATTCGATTGACGACACACATGCTCGCAGAATCTTAAATACAAGATTGGGTGCAAGTCTTACACTCTGCGTTCCGTTGATCATGGGAGCCATTGCTGTGTTTGTATTCACTGATGATAATATGATTGAACAGTTTACATTGGTCCCGTCAGACACCGTTGCTGGGTCCTTTAATTCCATCTATTTTGAATTTCATTCCTTTTTTGCAAACAAAATCAAGACTTGTACAGAAATACAGCTTGATACTACAATGAACTGTACACAGGATATTATGTCTACTGATGTCAACTGCATTATTAATATGACATGTTCGATGGAACATTCCGGTACGATTACTTTCAAAATTCCAGATAATCAACAATGGGCCACACTATTAACATATGCTACACCATGGGTAGGGACACAAGACAAATATTTCAATGTGATCAAAAGGTCTGGGACAAAAGAACGTCCAACTGTCATTTCTTATGGTGCCAGGAAATGCAAGTATGTACATCGACCATCACAGACAGAAGAATACGGTGTACAGCTACACACTGTCTCTGGAAATCTCGGCAGAGAATCCCTTCAACCATATCATTACACACAGATCCAGCTCCGTGTTGCAGAAACATTATATTTGCACGTGATTGATAATAAAATAGGATTTGTCACACAACTTTCTACTGTCTTAACATTGTTGATATCAGTACTGGGTTCAATGCATACTATGAAATTATGTCTTGAAAAAACAATTGACCATTGTTACATCCAATGTTGTAGCCACGTACCAGCTGATATCCAACGAAGACAGGATATTTTCAATGAACGGAGCATTGAAATGCAAACAATAACCACACCAACCACACCAACTGTCCCAGCCAACACAGCCAGCGAGACGAATGTTGCACCAAGCAATATCTACCACACTGAAGAGGGTCAACGCTACAAATTCAACCCATTGACAAAAACAAGCGAATGGATACTATAAAAGCACTGCTGTCCATTCAAATGACAGACACCTCTGAATTGGATTTCTTACTGGAAAAGCCGCCAAGGTCAGTGAAAAAACATCAAGAGACGAAAGACAACTTCACCACAACTATATCACACTATCTTCTACACATTGTGTGGTGTGGTTTGTTTATTTATTTGATCACAAAACCAGAGCAACTTTCATCTATCAATTTGATGTCTACTAACGAAACAACATGGTGGACATTTAATGCACAAACAGGCACGTTACACATTCATGCCAATAAAGTGGAAATTGGTCGCGAAAATGTACAACGAAGTCTGTTAACAACACATTTACAATCTGCATCCCATCCACGTTTAGTTGTCCATGGTAATGTCGAGTCAGAGACTGTTAAAATCACGCGGGAATTGACGTATAGTGGCACGATTGGTCTAAAGGGAGACAAAGGTGACACTGGTCCCGTCGGACTAACTGGACCAACTGGAGAAGCTGGTCCCGTCGGACTAAAGGGTGAGACAGGAGAAGCTGGACCAACTGGAGACACTGGTCCCATCGGACTAAAGGGTGAGACAGGAAACACTGGTCCCATCGGACTAAAGGGTGAGACAGGAAACACTGGTCCCATCGGACTAAAGGGTGAGACAGGAAACACTGGAGCGACAGGAGAAGCTGGTCCCATCGGACTAAAGGGTGAGACAGGTAACACTGGACTACAAGGAAACACAGGACTAAAGGGTGAGACTGGAGACACTGGCGGTCCTGGG
>Ga0129324_10001534_pt1 | contig 14729 bp, 1 predicted proteins | sample CPBDNA_7_FD_96879 | JGI IMG/M metagenome (GOLD analysis project Ga0129324, IMG submission 96879) | Freshwater to marine salinity gradient microbial communities from Chesapeake Bay, USA - CPBay_Spr_15_0.2_DNA | ecosystem: Environmental > Aquatic > Marine > Coastal | place: USA: Chesapeake Bay... | reverse complement strand
TATTGCGTATGATGGTAATGATGGATTTAGTGATTTGCCAGGGAATAACGGTCAAGGTGGAACAGTAACTGATATAACATCTACATACAGTATTACTGGCAACACATCCCATTTCCTTTCTGCATTAGAGTCTCCATCTTCATCTAGTGATCAATATAGTGGCGGTGGTGGTGGTGCTGGTATATTCGGAAGTACAAATGGTGTTTCACATAGTGTATCAAATAAGGCAGGTAGTGGTGGTTCAGGTGCAAGTTTACTACGTACAACAAATACATCAAACCGACATATTGCACGCACGAATACAACCCCTGGTTTTACTGTAATCGGTTCTGATACAATTACCAACAAAAATATCGATTTCCAAGATAATCCAGGAGAACTTCATGTACTGAAATATACTTCCGATAAATTAATCGATGTGGATACCATTACTCATCATTATGCATTAGACACTTGGGATGAGACAAATACCGCAGCATTACCTTTTACTGTAACCGAACCTGGATATTATCGTGCAACCAGAGGGTCTGACCAATTATTCATTGTGGTAATGGATGACCTTACTGTAACACCTACCACAACTACCGTATATGAAATGGTTGCAAATCGCCCACATCCTACTTTGGGTGGATTAGGAACCAAAATCCGATTTTCTATCACTAAAAAGTATCCATATACTGCACATTGGAAATTTTACGACTCTTCTCATGTAAATTCGTCTCATCAAGGTGGTACCGGAGTTTACCTAGGTTTTGTAGAAAATCCAACCATACATGATTTGTCCCGCTCTGACATTCTTGCCATCGCAGGTGGTGGTGGTGGCTACGGTGAAGAAACATATAATACCGATGAACAAAATTTCATCACAGATACTTCCGGTGGAAATGCAGGAAACAACTCCACTATATTTACCGACCATAAATTTTACAGTTCTCCAGTAGAATATCGTGTTTTCTATGGTTCCGCTGGATATGCAGATATTTCTTACTTGAACGAATTTGGTGAACAAGAATATATTCCCGTAGGTGGAACCGGAGGAACCTACCAAGATATCAGTAATGGAAACAACTTGGGACATCCATTATTTGAATATGGTAAAGGCTATGGTGGTTCATTTCTCTCGGGTGGACGCGGTGGCAACCATAATCCATTTGACCCAGTAGATACTACTGAAACACTATTACAGAATTACTATAGTTGCGGTGGTTCTGGTGGTGCAGGGTTTTACGGTGGTGGCGGTGGTCTTGGTATATACAATATATCTACTGGTGGTGGTGGTGGTTCGAGTCTTCTCAATATTCATGGTGACAATATTTCTATAGGACACTATACAATTGAACCAACTGACGAGACAACCCCTTATATTCGAATCCATGGGGGAGACAAACAATATTCTACTGGTTCTCTCGCAGTTAACACAAATAACATGATACGTTTACAGGATATTACTATGAATTACAGTACACATCCCATCAATCTTGCCAATCCATTATTAACTTCCGATACATCTTTCATTTCTCTCGTAGATGATACTGGAACATTAACACATGCCGATATTCCTTTTGCAGATTTATCATTTGTTATTTATCAGAATGACACACAATTTGTTATGCCTGAATCCACCAATCCATATGTTACCGTTGTACATCATAATGACCCGAATAATACGATTGACCTTTCATATAATAGTACAGGTTCATATGTTGTCTATGTCGAAAAAACCAATTCTCTCGGATTCGCCAATAAAATCAGTAATCATGCTACCATTACCATTCAAAAAGGAGTTCAACCAAATGGACCACTTACATTTACTACCGCATCAACTCATCCATATTCCCCTTCTGAATTAAAACAATGTATTCAGTTAGATGTCTCCGGTGGAGTTAGTACCCATGATGTCTCCTTTGTTCTTGTCTCACAGACAACTCCTGGTGAACACAATGCATACATTATTGGTTCATCTCTATATTATACAAATACGGGGTCTTATACAGTCCGTGCAACGAGAGATGGAAGCTATAATTATCTTGACCTAGTATCCTCCAAAACGTTTACTGTAAATAAATCGTCTCAAGTGACAGATGGGTTGTCTGCACCTATGTTCACAGAATATTCATTTGAATATGAACCAGTTAGTGGAAACCGAATACTTAATTTGAGAGATATCACGAACACTGACAAAGGATGGAATTCAAATGCCATACACACTTATGTTCTTACAGGAAATGGAAATCCGTCTGGTGCGTCTATCGTGGATTCTTCTCTCCATTACACTTTTGCAGGAACATACACTTTTCAAATTACGAGAGATGGAAGCTGGAATTATTTGGATGCAATATCGAATAATAATACTTTACAGATAACCAAAAAAGTACAAACATCGGCTCCTACATTTATTTTGGAGCCAAATCCAACAATTGCATATTATGATGAATACGACCAATCTCCAATTTCTCTCCTTCCATTTGTAAATAATACCGGTGGATGGTCGAATGATACCAATCTTTTACAGTTTACATTAACATCTAGTCCTACAGGTGCATCAATTACGGATTTCTCTCTCAATTATACCACTGCAGGAATATATGAATTCACTATTTTGAGAGACGGAAGTATGAATTACCAGAATATATCTTCTACAGGAAATACATTGATAATACCCAAAATCACTCTCTCATCTGATCCTCATTCTACCATTGAACTCGATTATCATTCTGATGTGAATAATCGTACACAGATTTTATCAAACCTGTTGGATGTGTCCACAAATCCCGCAGATGCAGCATATGCATCCTATTTTGATATTTCTTATACAATCGTACCAAGTAATTCATACAATCTAAACACATTTACTATCACAAACGATAGGTTTCAATATACAAATGTAGATACTTATGAAATTACTGTTCACAATGCATTAGATCCTATTGGAAATACAACCAACAAACATGTTCGTACAATTACAGTAAATAAAATAGCACAACCACAACAACCATCTTACAATGTTTCATCTGTCGTATACGAACCGTTAGTAGAAAATCGAATTATTAATTTGAGACAAGATACTGATAATGGGTGGAGCGCAGATGCAATTGTGACATATGAACTTACAGATAATCCGCCAGGCGCATCTATTCTAGATTCTTCTCTCCATTATACATTCGCAGGAACATATGAATTTCAAATTACGAGAGACGGAAGCTGGAATTATACGTATTCATCATCAAATATTATTTCTTTACAGATAACCCAGAAACTACAAGCATCTGCTCCTATATTTATCTCGGATCCGAATCCAAGCATTGCATATTATGATGAAATCGACCAATCTCCAATTTCTCTTCTTCCATTTGTAAATAATACCGGTGGATGGTCGAATGATACCAATCTTTTACAGTTTACATTGACATCTCGTCCTACTGGTGCATCATCTACAATTTCTACCAGTGGACTTCTCGCAGATTACCTTCCCGGCGTATATGAATTCACTATTTTGAGAGACGGAAGTATGAATTACCAGAATATATCTTCTACAGGAAATACATTAATAATACCGAAAATTAATCTTTCATCTGCTTCTAGTGTTTCTTTTCCATATGATTCTAATGTGAATAATCGTACACAAGATTTATCCACTCTGTTAGGTGTGTCTACAACTCCCACTCATGCGACATATTCATCCATTTTTGACATTTCTTATACTATTACTTCTGGTGCACATGCGGATACTGCGTCGATCACGAATAGTATATTTGAATATACAAATACAGGCTCATATGAAATCATTGTATATAATGCACTTGATTCAGTAGGACATACCAACAACAGACATGTTCGTACAATTACAGTAAATAAAATCGCACAACTATCTTCTCCTGTATTTTTAACCGAGCCATTCGTTATTTATTATGATGAATTCGACCAATCCCCCATTTCTCTCGGGGATAATGTAACTGGCGGATGGTCCAACGAGACATCTCTTTTACAGTTTTCATTGGACAGTACACCCACCAATTCGTCCGCCTCTACTGCATCCTCCATTAATCAAAATACAAATGTATTCACGTATGATGTTCCTGGAATTTATGAATTCACGATTACGAGACTTGGTAGTCTCAATTATACACACCAAATCTCCACCCAACAACAAATATATGTTACCGATGTTTCTCTCACTATCGCGGATGATATTTATGTTACTTATGATCCTATACAAAACAACAGAATCATCGATCTATCCAGTACATTCGGTGTGTCGTTGGTACCGATGGTCCCGCAGGGATCATCCAATTACGATATATCATATGTTATTACCTCTGGAAATGATTCCCAAACGGCATCTATCACCGACGCATCTTTCCAATATTTAAATACAGGAACATATACATTTACTGTAACCAATCTATTCGACCCAGAATCCACACAAAATAAACATATTCAACGCATTATTGTACAGAAACAAACACAACCATCTGCCCCTGCATTTAAGGTTGAGCCAACCATTGCGTATTATGATGAAATAGACCAAACCCCATTTTCTCTCATTGATTATGTAAATAATGGCGGATGGTCCAACGAGACACATCTTTTACAGTTTACATTACTAACTACACCCGAATGCTCTTTATCAGCAGTATCGACAAATGGGGACTTTACGTATGATAAAGCTGGTATATATACATTCAAAGTTACGAGACAAGGTGTTCAAAATTATCATGATATTTCTACAGAATCCAATAGTTTATATATAACAAAAATATCATTTACGGTTCCATCCCCAATCCGTCTCTCATATAACCCTTTACTGACAAACCGTACATTTGATTTATTTACATTATTGGGTGTCACTACCACTCCAAACGACGAAAATAATTATGGTGCATATGACATATCGTATACCATTACTGCTGGAACACATGCAAATACTGCTTCTATTACAAACGCCAGTTTCCAATATACAAATGTAGATACGTACGATATCACTGTACATAATACATTCGATCTAAATGGGCAAACCACAAATAAACATGTCCGTACAATTACAGTAAATAAAATAGAACAAACCTCCCCTCCAAGTTATGATGATGATGTAATACAACATTCATACGACCCAAACTCTGTAAATAGAATCATCGATTTGAGACAAGATACAGATGACGGATGGAGCCCAGATGCAGTTCTTACATATGTTCTTACAGGAAATAATAATCCATCTGGTGCATCTATTACAGCTTATTCTCTCAATTATACATTTGCAGGAACATATGAATTTCATATTACGAGAGATGGAAGCTTGAATTACATTGATAGTACAACTACATCATTACAACATATCACCGTAGATAAAATACAACAACCATCTGAATATGTACCAGTATACAGTGTTCCATCCGTATTATATCAACCAAATTCGGTAAATAGAATCATTAATTTGAGAGAACATACCAATGACGGGTGGAGCCCAGATGCAGTTCTTACATATGTTCTTACAGAAAATCCACCAGGCGCATATATTACTGATTATTCTCTCAATTATACATTTGCAGGAACATATGAATTTCATATTACGAGAGATGGAAGTATGAATTATTTGGACAGTACAACAACCACATCACAACAGATTATTGTAAATAAAATCAAACAATCAGAATTCAATTATGTCAGTACAATTGATGTCTCATATGATGACGTTCTGTACAAATACAATCTAGGAAAATTCATTACCAACATCGGCGAAAGTACAAACACGAATATTTCTTACAGTATTACCAACAAGTCAAATCCAGATACATATCCCAATAGCTATTCTGTACAAAACGAGACATTAAATTATAAATATCCAGGAACATATTCTGTACAGATTACACAACCAAGTGATGTCAATTACGAGACAAAACAAGTCAATACTTTATTGAATATCGGAATTATTGATTATCCAATTGCGGTAACATTCGAAGTTGGCGGTGGAAGCCCACCTGGATATCGTTCTGGATTTGGTGCAAAAACACGTTTTACTGTGTTGGCGAGAGAACATACCACTTTTTACTGGAAAGTACTCCGAAATAGTACAAACGGCGGTCATGCTGTATATGTAGGGTATACAGATTTGAGCGATGAAAATGAATTGACTGCATCAGATTTGTCTCAAGTGTTATGTATTGTTGGCGGCGGAGGAGCAAGTGGGATAGACAATAATGAACGCCAACACTACGGATTCGGTGGGACTGCTGGTTTCGAAAATCCAGTTCAGTTCTCTCAACACAATTCTAATGAGACAGAAACATATACATATACATTATTCCATGGACATTCTGGTAAAACATATCGCGATGGCATCGGAGCCGCCGGAGGCGGCGACACCACAATACACTCCAGCAACGAAACCAACTTCTTTTTACAGAATATCACCACTATGAACACCACCGGAAATGCAGGAAATGGCTTCTTTGGTGGACAAAACGGTCCAATCATCGATAATATGCCAAGTGGTGGTGGTGGTGGTTCGTCTCTATTACAAACATCGAAAATACTTTCCAATTACACCATCTCACCTAATCTCGAGACAAATTCCCCTTTTATACGCGTATATGTACAAAATATATCCGATAGTATCACGGATACATCATACAGTGATGCATCCACAAATGGCTCCTACACGTTAGATTATAAACCTATTTCTCTCGTTTCTACTGCCGATTATAGTTATAATGATCCAATTGACCTTCTACAATTAACCACCAAACATACTCATGCAAAAACTGTAAAAGATATCAGTTATAACCAGCTCACCGGCGATTCCGATAATCCATTATATGTAGACTCCGATAATATACTGTACAAAATGTACAAAACATCAGCACTAGAACCCGTTGATGTAACCAATACAGAAACCCCACAATATACCATTCATGCAAGTCTAATCGACCCCAGTGGAATATATAACACCTATTTATCTACAGATTTTGTAAAAATACATGTTGACAAAATCGAACAACCCACCCCATTATATTTCACACAATTCAATTCTACACAAGTATTTGTGCATGACCAGAGAGATATATCTTTTACGGTAGTTGGTGGTTGGGATGACCTGAACGGCAGTGATATTAGTTATACGATTTTATATGCACAACCAGAAGAGGAAATACCTGGTAACCCTTTTACCGAGTTTAAACGAGAGAATGGCAAAACGGATGTCTCTTTCTCATATGTCAATATAGGTACCTATACAATACGCGCCAATAAACACGGTAAACGCAATTATTATGATTTACACCACGAAGCCATCACCGAAATCACTCGAGCTACTCAAACACCATTAGTTTACAGTAATAATACCACCATTACATTTCAACCAAATGATGTCATCTCATTGAATAACAATACCATAAAAACCGCAGAAGAACCAAATTGTGATGGCATTATATCATATGATATCTCTCAAGCAATCGGTATCCCAATCGGATATTCTGTACCGAACACACTTATTACAGATTCTACCCATACATTTACATATCATTACGTCGGTTTGTACACCATTATTGCGACAAAAGATGGCAGTACCAACTATTTCGATATTTCCGCCACATTCGATATCAGCATCAATAAAGCAAAACAATCCATTATAGATGATTTGTCTCTCGTAAGACCATTCGTGACAACCCGAATATATGACCCAATCCAAAAAGATATCTCATTCCAGATATATGGCGGATGGGATGACATTGGCGATTTAAGCTGTATTGTACAGTACACACACCCTACAGATTCCACCCAGGATTTCTCTTATCCACGTAATAGTCATAATAATATGATTCAAATCGACCAACAGAATAATGATATTTCATTCTCTTTTGTCAATGCAGGAACATACGAAATCATTGTTACGAGAGATGGTAGCCATAATTTCTTTGATACATCTTTTACAGAAACCGTTGTTATCGACCCATCCGAACAAACACTCCTATATGAAGACCTAATTGAGAGAACCTATGTCTATTTAAATGATGATGGTAATACCATTACTGGAATCGACCTGTCCGCATTAGGAATTATTTACAAAAACCCATACTGTGATGGCAATATTACTTATGAAATTATGAATTCTACTGTAAATGCACCAAGCGGATATTTTGTCTCGGATTCACTTATTACAGATTCCACACATACATTTTCTTACCAGTATATTGGCAAATATACAATCAAGGCTTCTATCGACGGCAGTACTAATTTCACTGATGCAGATTATACATTCGATGTCAGTATCAACAAAGCGAGACAATACTTAATCGCCGACCTTTCTCTCATACATCCTTTTGAAACAATCCGTACTTATGACCCAACCCAAAAGGATATTTCTTTTACAGTACACGGTGGATGGGATCCAACCGGTGAACTCTCATGCGATATACAGTACACAACCTATGCTGATATTACTCCCTCACTTACACATACATACAAATCTTCCGATATTCTCATACAACAATCCACCGATGATATCTCATTTGCATATGGAAATTCTGGTTTATATCATATTACAATTACGAGAGATGGTGGCTACAATTTCCATGATATTTCCTTTACAGAAGATATCTCAATCAATCGCGCAATTCAATCACCATTACAGTACAATGACCTTTCTTTTACTTTCCGCCAATATAATGACGGTGAGACCACTGTAGACTTATCCGCACTGGCATTACAACAAGACTCTCTTACAGTCGGTTGTGAAGGGAATATCTCATATGATGTCTCGGATGTCCAGTTTGTTCCCACTACATACACAAAATCCGATGTAATTATCGATGATACAACACATATATTGGATTACAGTTTTGTAGGATTATACACGATTGTTGCAACGAGAGATGGAAGTACAAATTATCATGATATTTCCGCGAGTTTCGATGTCAGTATCAACAAAGCATACCAATCTGATTTTTATAGTGTTTCATTTGATTCCAATTCAATACCTACTGATATTTCTTACAGTAACACACCAAGTGAAAAACACCATAAATACACTATAAGCGGCGGATGGGATGCAACCGCTGATGTAATATTCGATATTTCTTACACAAAACGAATTGCAGAACAACCAAATCCAAATACAAAATATCCATACAGCGAAACCAACACGAATGGTACATTCGACTTTACATATGAAAATACAGGAACATATTCATTTTCATTTACAAAAGATGGTAGTCATAATTACTACGACGAAGTCGTCCACCGTACAATACGTATAGACCCTATTCCACAATCCGCTTTCTCTTTCAACATGGATATCTCTCATAATTATTATCTCACACAACAATCCCAAAGCAAGATCCCATTAATCACCAATGGTGGACTGAATACCGCCGACATATCATTTACTGCACAACGGATTCCAAATAGTACTGCCAACGTTGACCACTATCCTACTATATCATATAATAGTCAAAACATGCTCGTGTACAACCAACCAGGCGACCATTCTGTAATCGCAGTAAAATATGACTCATCATACAACCACTTTGATATTTCTGATTCGATTATTCTAGATATCCGTAAACAACAATCCACTCTCGAGATAACCGGAACAGACTTTTCTTTTAATAATCCGAACCCAATATCTCTTTACAATTTAATCTCTGGATTACAGTCTACTGGTACAATTTCATATGATGTCTCTGACCAAGGGATTATCCTTGGCGATTTCAGTACAGATGTATCATTCTTACAGTATTCTAACATTGGAATATATCATATTACAATCGATGTCAGTGGTGACGAAGAATATTTCCAAAAACAAGTATCCAATACAACCACTATCCACACTGCAGAACAAACCCCATTTGTATTTGCAGGAGCAATCGAAGAATACAACAAAACAGAACAACGTTTTGATCTGACTTCTGTAACAACCGGTGGTTCTGGTACAGGCGAATTAACATATGAATTTGTTGAACCACCAATCGTCGATACAGGTACTTTTCAAATCATAAATGCAACTGATTTATCGTATAGTGATATATCAGTTTGTACGATAACCGCAAAGAAATCTGGGAAATATTATTTTACAGACTCCATCAACCAGACTCATGAATTCCAAAATTACTTTAATGTAGAATCTACGAATATAATAGAAATCCGGAAAATCACACAAACGATTGTAACCCAAAATGTGACATTTACATACACAAAACCAACGACCATTAATTTGAACGATTATGTTACTATTGTATCTACACAAGCATTATCCTTGGATTTGGACCAAAATGTTAGTATTAATGGAAAAACGAATTCGAATTATCAATATATTTTCCCACCAGGCATTTACAATATTAAGATTTCACAACAAGGCGACAGAATACATAGAATGGCAGTATCCGACGCATTCCGTGTGACTGTTTCTAGACCTAATCGTGTATATGGCAATACGATACAAGATTTCGTCCGATTATTAGAAGCAGTAACACATCGTACAGACGTCCGCACAGCTGTAGAAGGAATATTCTTTTCAAACACATATACATTAATCGAACAATTACCACCATTCCCATTATTCTCTCAATATGGATATCCAGTTACCGCAATCCGTGAATCCACTGTTTTCGATTACAATCTATATGGCGGTTTTTATGGACTCATTCCAAATACAACGGATTTTATTCGATTCGTATATTCTGGTGATACAACCGTAACCATTACACGTACAGATGCATCAAATAATAATTATCGTTTTACTACAAGTGACGGGAAAATCGACCATGTATTTTCAAGTGGACAATACTATACCCTCGGAAATTACGAATTTGTATTTGATGTTGGAGTATTTTTCGAATCCATTCCACCTTTTTCATTCTGTGTTCCACCACCAATCCCAATTGATAAGACCAATGTTTCGGATAGACAATTGTACGCACATCGTGCACGATATTCCAAATATTCGATGATAACTCAAGGAAGAGCACGCAATATAATATTTCCAAGTGAACATCTCACACGCGAATCTTTCCGTGTACAATTCGATACTGTCGGCGACCCAGTAAAATATACATTTGTTATTCGTGATAGCAACTTAATCGAAACCAGATATGATGTTAATAGCGCAAACGGAAATACATATGATTTCGTCGGATTAGTACCAAACCACAACTATTTGGTCGATATCATTGTACAGTATGCCACCAAAAAACCATACAAACTATCACCAATGTCGGTAATAACCACTTTACCATTAATTTCACAAGTTCAAGCAGTAAACATCACCACCAACAGTTTTACTGTAATCTTTACAACCGCAGAAACTGATACTAACAAATACGCATATACTGTAGAATGTACACGTGTACATGACCGACAATCTATCGCACCAATTACAAATACAATGTCTGGTCAATCCGGAAGTGTAAACTTTGCGTCATTAGACTCAAATACGAAATATGCATTCAAAGTTCTTGTTTACAGGAATAGTCAATTGTTACAATGGTCAGGGTCATCCATATATGATGTTGTGTATACCGAACCCATAGTGTAAACCAACTTGAGAGCAAAAATTGATTGACAGGATCATTCTCTGTTCATCCATACAAAAACAGGTTATATACCCCAACGCTTTATCAACACTCATGAAATACTTCTTCTCACCCTCTACACATCTTACTGATACGTTAACCATGACAAGTCAAATTAACTCACAGAAACAACAACAGGAGATTCTCGCCGCACAAGACAAGCAATTCAAACGCGAACAACAACAAGAAAAAAATATTGCCATTATATTATGGGTACAAAGTGGGAAAACCGCCGAAATACGCAAACAAGCAATGAGCATACAGGAATCCGAATTACAGCAAGGACGAAAAGCCCCTGTTATCATATGGTTCACTCAAAACGACAAAAATCTAGCAGGACAATCTGGTAGTGCATTGGACGATGCAGGATTGAAAACTCATTTCCTGTCCTCATCATCAAAAACAACTGTAAACGATGTCATTATCGATGTACATGATTATATTGATGAATACAATAAAGACGACATGCGACCGAGAGCAGTATGCGCGCTTGCAAATGCACATCAAGTCACCAAGTGCCTAGAACTAATTCATCGTATTGGACGTTGGGGCGAAAAAGTCATTCTAGTCTTCGACGAAGCAGACTTAATATATGATACCTGCAAAAAAACCACATATACGGATGTAAATGGTAAGATTTGGACAATTCCAAAAATGATGGACGAACAGGAGGATGTATTGCTACGTGTTATCTGGTGTACCGCAACATGTGACAAATTACAAGACGTTGTCGAGTTTCAATCTTCGAAAATGTACACTCCTTCTGAAGACTCTTTATTAATGGAGAATGACCCATCTTACCGTGGATTCACTCACGTGGAAGCGGACATCAAGCCATACTCTACTACAACCAAGCAAAAAAATAATAAACTGGTCCTTGACATTATCGAAATGAATAAGGACCATTTCCTCAAGCCGTTTCAAACGAACAATGGTGTTACCATGTATCCAAAAACTATCGTCACATCTGACCGTATGAAGAAAAATATGAGTAATATCGCAAACACATTGGTAGAACTCGGATTCGTGTGCATAATATTCAATGGTGACGGGTTGACCCTTGTCCGTAAGGAACGACAGAATAGTACCTACAAAATCAACGTTTCGGAACGTTTATCGGAGATTCTTTACTATATTTTCGAAACACAGAATTTGTGGGAATGCCCAGTTATTGTTATTGGCAAGATGAAAATCGACCGCGGTTTATCATTCAGTCATATTCCCAGAGAAACAAAACAATACAAATATGAAGGCGGGAGAAAAACGAAAAAAAATGCATCCGAACACAAAGAAATCACCATTTCACCACAAGGCAAGCACCTAATCTTTACAGATATCATTCTTGGTTCATTTGATGACATGGACAATGCCACACAATGCGCCGGAAGAATCCAAGGTAAAATTGCACATTCTCCATACTATGTTCCTAGCAGATTCACGTTTTGGGTAGAGCAATATACCGCAGAACTAATCAAGCGTCAAATACAGACAGTAAAGTACAAGAATGAATCACAATACCAAGGAATGGAACACGAGGATGTACTGGATGAAGTAGATGCTCGAATCAACCAGGAGTTTGGTATAAAGATACATACGTACGAAGAATCAGTCGACAGATACATTGCTGACAACTTTGCTTATCCTGGCAACGACACGTACAATGAAAATTTCGAGTTAGGTACAAATCATATCATCTGTAGCGACAAAGCCGTCCTCGACCATTTCATTATCAATATTCTCCATAAAAAACCATGGCAGCCATCCCCTGCAAACATAGACAGCAATGGGTTTATCAATATGGCACTCAAACTGAAAGGACGACGTATTCTTAAGCGAAGCGACCTTCAACATCTAGGCAAGGCAACCAGTACTATACCGAATGTAAAACAAGCATTAAACAAATTTCGCAATGGCGACTCTACTTTTCGCGTGTATGTATTCTACGATGATGTCAACCCAGACGCCAACTACCCCATGTACGCATTACTATACCTACGGAAAATTACCGATGCAGAATCACATGACAAAAAATGCGCCAACATTCCCACGAAGAATAATACCCAGTAGAACAGTCTACTCTCATCCTATGCAACAAAAAATAAATAATTACCCAGTTCATACATTTTATACATATTGTACATATTTGTTAACTAATTAAATAAAAATCCCTCTTTTTTTCCCGTAAAATAAATATAAACCGTGATACACTCTACATATTATATCATACATACAAAACATCATGTCAGATTCAATATCTAACGCCATTTCAAAAGCAGGCATCTTACGAGGACAGGCATCCTTCCAAACCACAATGAACTTTCCTGGTTCACATATGTCTGTTATCGAACACCCCGAAAACCCACAGATGTACTTGGCTACCATGCGTCAAATTAAAGCATGTAGTCCAGGTACCGAACCGAAATATTCCAATTCTACAATACTCCTCGAATTAGACTCGAATTTTAATACAGTCACTTCTGAACGTTTGAGAGAATCCGAATTACCCAAAACATCATTTCATTCCGCAATGATTGGATTAGAAGATTGCCGATTATTACCTGGTGGTACACACATGACTGCAGTCTCACGTGATTTTGACCCAAAACGTGTTCCCATGATGTGTTTCTGCGAAATATCTCGTACTGAAAGCGAAGTTGTTTCCATACGTCCATTAGTATATGATGCATCTTCCCAAGAGGAACCAACCGAAGAACGTAATTGGCTAGTCCTCAAATATTTAGAACGTCAATCCACATTACATATGTTACATTCTTACAATCCTTTACGAATAATATCTGTAAGATCACAAGAAGGCGACGCATCTGTATTATCTATAAAACGAATATTCCGTTTACAAGGCTGTACAGTAGATGGTGGTGCATGTGTCTATATACCACACAAAAAACGTTATGTATTAGTTATTCATGTTATGCGAGACAATCAATACGTTTTCTCTCATTGGATTCTACTGAATGAACTGTACACATATATCGGTGTATCCGACCCTTTTCGTTTTGAACCCATTGACCCAGCGATTAATCATCCAGAAAGATGCATGTCTTTACTGTACAAAGATGATGAAAATATATTAGTTTGCTGTGTTTCAGTTGGAAATAACAAAGTCAATATCTACGGTTTTCCATTTGATATGATTCATGAAACTAT
>Ga0129324_10001531_pt1 | contig 14747 bp, 21 predicted proteins | sample CPBDNA_7_FD_96879 | JGI IMG/M metagenome (GOLD analysis project Ga0129324, IMG submission 96879) | Freshwater to marine salinity gradient microbial communities from Chesapeake Bay, USA - CPBay_Spr_15_0.2_DNA | ecosystem: Environmental > Aquatic > Marine > Coastal | place: USA: Chesapeake Bay... | reverse complement strand
TTATGATTAACATAACTCACTGTTAATCATATAACTTATGACGAAACGGTCCACATAAGAGAAAGACATCATTCTGCTCCCAGAGGAGGTTTCACAGTCTTATGTGGACCGTTTCTCTGTAACTACTTAGATTATCAGTGAGTTATAGAAAACTGAAAAACAATCATACCACCTTTAAAGTACCTAGTCATTCTAATTCCTTCAACCATTTACTAGCGAATGTAAAGTAGTTCTTAGCCTTACACATACACATTTTAGACTTACCACCATATTCCATCATCAATTGGTGTAATAACTCAATCTCCCAAGTCTTAGACTTTCTAAGACCTAATTTAACTATTCTTTCTATTTCTTCTTTATCAAATTCCATATAAATAAATATCATTTATCCTCAACTGTTAAAAAAGCTAATCCTTTAATTAAATCATCCAACTCAATTACAAGCTCTCTAACGAACTCTTTATTTTTTTTGATGGGAATAGACCTATTAAGATTTAAAACCCAAGAGACCTCAAGATACGATGCTTTATCTGGAAAATTACCAATATTCTTAGGGATATCTATGAAACAGAATGAATGATTACCAATATTACTAACCTTATTAGTGAATTTATGATTCAATTTACGGTTGAGTTTACTATAATCCACTTCAGTTTTAAACCAATATCTAAATTCAATTGATAATTGTTCTTCATTAGATTTCATTTGTTCCACAAATGTCCTAGGATGTATATCATTAAAATTTAATCGATTAGTCTTTCTCCTCTTTTTATTTATTACTTTCATATAGCTAAGATACTAATAATATTCGATATAATCAAGGTTTTTTCAAATAAATTAACACTTTTTAAACTATCTACATATTTATTATTAAAGAGAAAGAATTATGATTGATATAAATGAAATACCAAGAGGAGAAATACTATCAGATTTTGAGGTTGATGAGCAAATAGGGAGAATGTTCTTCGCTGGATGGGCATCATCAAATGATGATGTTGAAATTACAATGTTTAATAAGCAACGTTATGGGGTATGGGATGTAGCCTATACATCAGGAGGGACAAAATGCATTGGGGAGATTAAATTCAGAAGAAAATACCCTTCAACACAATATCATGACTGGGTAATTGAAGCACATAAATATAATGAACTAAAAACAATCTCAAATAAGAGAAGTGATATTAAAATTCATTATATAAATATTTATAGAGATTATGAAATGGCTATCTGGGACCTAACTGATATGGAAATGGGGTGTGCTCAGGATGAGTTATTTCCAGCAACATCATCAGAAACCACCCACGATAGAATCCAATCGAATTATTATGTTTATAATAAGGATATAATCTATAAGACAAATGACTAATAATCAAAAAGAATTTTATGAACAAATAAACCTCACCACAAACGGTGAGGTTTTAGTGTTTGTGGATGAGCCAGCATTGGATATGACCATTGAGGAAATTGGGGACGCTGGTGACACCTTAAAATCGATAATAGATACATTATCAGAACCAATTATGAGAAGACCAAGAAAAATAACTGTAAGATGTGGTAGTAATTTACCACAACCAACTTTAATTGAATTAAAGAGGAAACCAATAACGAGAGTAATACCAAAACAATGTTGTTAAGATGAGTAGCGGAAACACACAATGCATTAGCGGCTTCACATTAGCTGAGATAGATGACCAATATGATTATTTCAGAGTGGTTAGTGTAACAGAAGATGGTGAATTATTAGTAACATCAAATCAGATGTGTATACTAATTTCTGAATTACAAAAACATAGGAGTGAATTAGAGAAATTAAATCGATTACTTAGCTGTTCAGTGGTGAAAATTAAACCAAGTAGTAAATGTAAATAATTTACACTTGAGTTATCAGCTAATACTATTATATTAGGAATATGAAAAAGAATGAAAATATATCAGAAGAAGAATTATACTTCGAAATCAAGAAGGCCATACCAAGGAATAAACACTTTCAATCATTACCAGTGCATATGAGGGAAGATGTTGTCATGACAACGTATGAAAAGTCCCTTAAGAAATTAAGAGATGGTACAATCACTGGACAATGGGAAGATGGTCTTAAACACTACGTATTCCTTATTGGATTAAATGAAACAAGAGAGCAATTAAATAAACTCAATATTAAGAATAGAGCATTCACAAGACCAATTGATAATAATAATGAATTAATATCATTGGATGAATTAGCTTGGGTTGATACTGAGGATGATGCTGATTACTTAGACGTATATAATATTATCATAGGTGGAATTGATGATAAGGAATTATCAGAGATATTCCAATATAGATTGGAGGGTTATACATTTAAGGAGATTGGGGCGATGATGAATGTACCTCGTAAGACAGTTGATGGTAAGTATAGGGTAGCTGTAAAGAATTTACTTAAGAATAACCCAGATGAGATTATTAATAGTGTTAAACGCATCAAAACGGAAAAGAAGAGGTATGAACTCAGGAAGGTAATTAATGTTGATACTAATGAAATCTTTGAGACTATTGCTCTTGCAGCAAGAGCAAATGATATTAAGTATAATACTCTAGTTTCTATGTTAAATGAGACTAGAACTAACAAGACAAAATTAAGGAATTATGACCCATCCAATTATAAAAAAGATTAAGAGGGAGAAACCATTAACAAGGCAATCCGCAATCCAAATGAAAAAACTAATAAAATTAATAAATGAATTATCGAAATGAAAATAAATGTAGATAGAGAAGTAACAATGAAGGAATTAAATAATATGTATGAAATAATAATGTCCTTTGACCCAACCCAGAATTATAAATATATGGGATTAGAGTATCAAGAATTAGTCTTCGATGATATTGAATTAGAAATTTTTAATGATATGTTAGATGTGTTTATTGAGAAGATAAGTTTTTTCGCAGTGCAACAAAAAATAATGGTTGAGGGTGAAGAATATGAGATGGCCGCTAAGATGAGAGATATCAGAACTGAAATAACAAGGATATACAGCCATTTCGCATTGTTATTATTCTCTGATGTTGATAATCCAAAGGAGATATTTGACAATTTAAATGATAAAGCATTAAGAATGATACAAGATGGTGAAAAATAAGATGAGAAAAGAAGATAAAATACAAGAAATCATTAACCATATAGTCTTGGTTAATGATTATAAGGATATGTGTGACATTTATGGTAGGCAATATAGAGATGAGCTCTACCAAGAATTTTGTTTAATAATAATGGAATACAAGAAGGTTGATAAACTCTATGAGATTTACCAGAATAAACAACTATTATATTTTTGTGCTACGATTATCAAGAATATGGGGACCAGTAACACTAGTCCATTCTATAAAAAGATAAGAGGATTTAGTAAGTCATCAACAACCACATTGGATAGCTTGGCTAATAATATTGATATGCGTAAGTCTAAAAATTGTGATATTCATAATAAGATTACCAGTGAAGATATACAAGACGATGAAGAAGAAGCCACTTGGCATTATGATATGGAAGATATGTCTAATGTTTATAAGAAACTCAGTGATGGTTTGAACCAAATTGATGAGTGGTTTGAACAAAAGGAGATGGAAGACCCACATTATTTTTACCATACGAAAGCCTTCCAAATGTACTTCTACGAAAATATGAGCTACCGCACTATAGGGGATTATATTGGGGTTAACCACATTAGCATCTTCCACTCAATAAAGAAAACACTAGAAGATATCAAGGGAGATTTAAACATAAAGGGATTTAACAAATAATCCCTTTTATATTTATATGTAGATAACCACAAATTAACCACAATCGATTATGATAATAAACAACAAACATAAAGAGTTCTGTAGACTTATGGCTGAGGAATCATATAAAGCATCAACAGCGTACCGAAAGGTATATGGTAGTACTATGAGTCCAACAGTATCAAATGCGGCTGCATATAAGCTCCTACAGAAAGAAGAGATTAAGAGATACTTATCATTCATCCAAGCGGAGATAAGCGATAAGTATGAGGTAACCAAAGAATCCCAGATAAAAGACCTTCAACAAATTAAAATGGATTATCAAGTTATGAAATCACTTGGTCGTAAAGATAAATTGACTAAAGATGAACAAGCCAAATATGATAGAATGGTTAAAGATTTTAAAGGTACTGATTATAATAAATCTATGGATATGTTAAATAGAATGGTGGGGGCATATGAAGCAGAACAAATAGAAATAAAACAAGAATGGAGAATTTCATTCACTGAAGAGGAAGAAGATAATGATAGTACTGATAAGTAAGATAATAATTTTGACCTGGTTTATCACCGAGATACCAGGTGTCATCCACACAATCAAAGATAACTTCAATATATGGAAGTTATTAAAGCTTATAGTGACGTGTATGAAGTGTTTAAGCTTCTGGATAACATTGGTTGTCACTCAAGACATATTCATCGCCTCAGCGACCTCTTGGTTAGCTTGGCAGTTCGATAAGCATTTAAATAAGAAAGGGTTTGAGTTATGAACCCAATGGGGATGTTATACATAATCTGCATTGTGGTTTTAATAATATTAGAGATAAGAAGATATAATGACAGAAGAACAAACAAAAGAAATTGAAGAAATAAAGAGGCTTTGTGATAAGTCTTCATTTAAAGCTGATGATTTGGTATCACTCAGGAATTTATACGTTAAATATATAGATTCTAAAGCGAACATATGTCTTAGCTGCCCTAGCAATCTAAGGCATCACATTAAGATATTCCAACAGAATAAAGATAATATGATTAAAAAGGTTGAAAATAATGGTTAATATAATTAGGAAAGAATCGGACGATAAACAAACACTAGGGGAAATGGTAATTGATGGGTACGAAATTACATTTAAAACCCTTGAACTCCCTTGGCTGAATAACCAAAGGACAATCAGTTGTATCCCAACTGGGACATACCAAGTGATTAAGAGAAATTCAAATAAATATGAGGACCATTTCTATATAGTAGGGGTCCCAGATAGGGATTGGATATTAATACATTCAGGGAATTATCATCAAGACACCCAAGGGTGCATTCTAGTGGGCCAACAATACCTTGATATCAATAAGGATGGTCATCATGACGTAACCAATTCTAAATTCGTTATGAATAAATTAAATGAAATATTACCAGAGGAATTTACATTGATAATCCAATGATAGACATTAAACTATATAAACCATATAAGAAACAAAAACAAGTACATTTAGCCCTTGAGGATAGTATGATTAAGTTCATTACTGTCGTAGCGGGGAGACAAGCTGGTAAGACGATGATGGGAAGGAATGCAATGTTAATGTTTGCATTATCTAAACCTAATAGTGTTGGTATGTGGGTTAGCCCCACCTCACCTCAAGCGAATAAGGTGTATAAACAAATACTTAATGATGTAATCGAATCACCAATGATTAAAAGGTATAAGGGTAGTTTAGGTGATGCTGAGATTGAATTCAAGAATGGTAGTGTAATTAAATTCAGAGCCGCTGCTCAGGGTGACTCTCTGAGGGGAGAGACCATAGGGTTCTTAGTGGTTGATGAGGCCGCTATGATGGAGGAAGATTTCATTAATGAAGTATTATTACCAATGGGATTAACAGTTAAAGGGTTCAAGGTATTATACATAACAACACCTAAAGGAAAGAATTATATTTACACGAATTATCTAAAAGGAATGAATGATTCAATCAAAGAATTTAAATCATTCCATTTCATTAGTTCAGATAGTCCATATGGTGATAAGAGTTATATTGAGTTAGTGAAAGCTAACATACCAGAGAAACAATTCAAACAAGAGTGGTTGGCAGAATTCGTGGATGGCGCATCCGTGTTTAATGAAATAGGTAAGATATCAACGCTAAGCCCTCTAAGAGCTCCCCTAGCGAACGATAAGTACTTTATGGGAGTCGATGTTGCATTGCGAGATGATTACAGTGTAATAACCGTTCTAAATGAGAAAGCTGAGATGGTATATATGGACCGTTGGAATGCCAGCACAGCACCTCAAGTTAAAGAAAGAATAATCAAAGCAATTAATCTATTTAAACCAAAGAAGATATTAATTGAATCTAATGGTCTTGGCAATCCAATAATAGACGATTTGATGATAACACATAAGATTAGGAATATAATACCTTGGGTCACCACCAATAAATCTAAGAATGAGATAATCAATAATCTCATTAATGCTACAGAGACTGATAAGATTAAGTTATTAAACGAGAAGGTATTGATAGATGAGATGGAAGCTTATGAGATGATGGTGAGCAAAGCTGGCCTAACAACTTTCAATGGCCCAAGCGGGTTTCATGACGACACAGTAGTTTCGTTAGCTCTAGCTTACGAATGTTTGCTTAAGAACCTATATACTGGTAAGATAGTATTTATGGGATAAAAACATTTAATAAAAAGAATATTTATAGATATATGAGTAATTTAAACATAACACTACCAGAAGGATGGGATGAGATAAGCATCGGCCAATTTAATAAGATGAATGAATTAGCCAGTAAGAAACTCAATGAAAATGAATACATAGTTAAATTAATTGAATTATTCAATCCAGATATTGATAAGGAATTATTAACTAAAATATTCGTTAATGAACTGAGTTCAATCACATCTAATTTAGTTTGGATGGGAACATTACCATCGGGAGATGTGAGGGATGAATTCAAGATTGGTGATGATACATATAGATATCAAAGGGAATTAAATAAACTAACTGTTGGTGAAATGGTTAGTTATGAGGTACTATTAGATAATCCTAATATTAGCCAGTTTGAGAATAATTCAATATTACTCTCAATTATTCTTAGAAAGGTAATGGATGATGGTACACTTGAAGAATTCAATAGTGATATTATAATGGAAAGGAAGGAATTATTTGAGAATGAATTAACAATTAATGAAACCTATGGGTTAGTTTTTTTTTTCTTAAATGGAGACAATCAACCTATCACCGATTTGGAGGATTGTTTAAAGGAAACAGAGAGGATAGCGATGGACTTGATGAATCTATATCAGATGAACAAGATGGAGATTCCTTCGGAGCTGAAGACGATTCTTTCGGGAATAAATGGAAATGGATAAGCATAATTGATAAGCTTGCTATGGGTGATATAACAAAGTTTGATGCGGTCTATGACCAAAACTATATAAGTGCTTTAAACTTACTATCATACTGGAAGGAAAGGGATGATTTTATGGCGCAAATGGAGAAATCAAGAAGAAGAAAAAATAGATAATAATTATTAATACAAATTTAACAAGAATATAATGGGTCAAATCTCAACATATAACAATGTACTTACAGTACTACAAGATATAGCCACAAGGCATTATCAATTAAATACCTTTGGCGTTGGTGCCAATTGGGAAATTGGGGCTTCAGATGAGCTATTATACCCAATATTGTGGGTTAACCCAATTAATGCTAAATTAATAAGGGGTAATAATGAAAACTATTCTGCCTTTGAGGTTACAATGCGATTAAAAGTATTGGATTTAGTTGATAAGGATGAGGCTAATGAGGATGATGTCCAATCAGATACTCTAGAAATCCTTAAGGATATAATAACTGAGTTTACATCTCATCCATATTACACTGATTCTAAGTTTGATTTAATTGGTGATTTGGATTTCACCCCACTTGATGAGGTGACTGATGAGGAATGTAATGGTTGGGAGGTAAATGTTCTCATGAGAACGCCATTCCAATCGTCATTCTGTGGTATACCAGCGGCTGAAATCACTGGGTTTAGTTTCCCAGCCCCAAACTTCACTGGGCTTACTGTAACAGACGTTCAGTATATAACAAACATTCTTAATACAGATGATAATATACAAGTGTCAAACGCTGGCCAAGTATATACAATCAACGCTTCTGGTATAACAGCAAATAGTAATAGTATCACAACTAACACAACCAATATTAATACAATATCTGGTGATGTAACAACAAACACAACCAATATAAATACAGTATCTGGTGATGTAGTAACAAACACAACCAATATAAATACAGTATCTGGTGATGTAACAACTAACACAACCAATATTAACACGATATCTGGTGATGTAACAACTAACACAACCAATATTAACACGATATCTGGTGATGTAACAACAAACACAACCAATATAAATACAGTATCTGGTGATGTAGTAACAAACACAGCATCAATATTAAATAAGTATGATACATCTGGTGGTACGATAAGTGGTAATGTGGTAATAACTGGAACAACACACCTTCAAGAGAACGTATATTTTGACAATAAGGGTGAAACCATAACGGCCACGGGGACTACATTTGATTTGAGTACTGGTAATATCTTTATCAACACATTAACTGGTTCTACTGAGATGGATTATTCAAATCCTCAAATTGGTACATATATGTTTGAATTCAATGGTCAGACAACATCAAGTGCATTAACATTCGCATCAAGTAAGTTTTCAACACCAGCTGGAACAACACCAGCACTTACAGCAACATCTGGAGCCATAGACACAATCAATGGTTATTACAATGGTTCACAGATGATTATAATAACAGCTAACGATATTCAAGCAATATGATACCATTCTTTATAAACATATGGCAAAGTGTGGTAACAGCAATAGCTTGTTGGTTTACATTTAATGGTACTAATGAGTATATGACAATACCTAATGATGCAAGTCTATCTTTTGATAGATTAGACTCTTGTTCTTTTTCTTTTTGGATGAAACAAGATTCAGGAGCTAATAAAATGATTATGTCAAAACAACAAAATACTCCCAATTACCGTGGTTATTCAATTATTAAAATAAATGGAGATATTGCTCTATTATGGCGAAATGATAATTCACCATCCAATCAAATAGTATTTTATACAAATACAACAACATTATCAAATGATGTATGGTATAATGTAGTGGTCACATATGATGGTAGTTCGGACATAAGTGGATTGAATGTTTATATAAATGGTTTATTACAAGCAAAAAAAAATACGGTTAATACATTAAGTGGTACATTAATAAATACAGAACCACTTCAAATTGGTGCAAGAGGTGGAGCTTTTAATTTTGATGGAGATTTGGATGAGATACAAATATGGAAGTCAACCTTATCAGCATCTGATGCTTTAGATATTTATAATTTAGGTAGAGTAGACCCCGATATATCAACAATTACTGGTTATAATACTAATTGCATCTCACATTATAGATTAGGAACGAATGATACTTTTGGTGGTTCTAATTGGACTATATATGATGAGATAAGAAATAATGATGGTACATCAGTTAATATGGATGTAACAAATAAAGTATGTGATAACGATTAAAATAAATTATTATGATAGATTTAATAAGAAGGTATTTTATAGTAGATATACCAAACGAAAATATGATACACGCATTAGATGTTTGTATTGGTGATAATAGTACTCAGAGATATTCCTTAGATGGTACTCAACTGTTTGTAAAGACTAATGGAATGTTATTAAAGAGTAAAACGGATAATGGTGTTGATATGAATACAATCATCCCACCAGGATTATCAACTGAATACACATTAGAAGAAGTATTACTAATACTTAACGGTCCCGAATGGACTGATGAAATGAAATAGATATAATATAATGGGTAAATTTAAATTAGATAAAAACAAAGTATCATCAATTGAGAAGGAATTCACCAAATTAATAAAGGATGAGATTAAAAGATTGGGACTTATAGATACTGGTAGTTTGTATAAGAGCATATCAACTAAGATAGTTATTGGAATGGATATGTCATTAGATATAGAAATAAGTGGTAATGATTATTTTGAGTACCTTGACGATGAATATGAGATAGTAAATAATGCATTTGATAGTACAGCATATAATGATATATTGGGTTCGTTAGAGGAGCTATATTCAAAGGCTATAGAAGATTCTTTCTAATAAACAATTAACAAATTAAATATTTATAGGTATGAGCGTAACAAAACTTTTAGAAACACAAAAATTCCAATCAGTATATAATGAAATGGTATGTGTATTAACATCAACAAATAGTACACAATCTAATTTTTTATTAGCGGCTGAAATTTATATAGGTGGTGATACAGTATCTACCATCAAACAACAAGCTAATCCAGATGGATATTTCATATTCGATTTACATAAACATATTGAACCATATGTAACATATGATTTAGACTATACCAATACTAGTGTCTTTAGAGAAATACCTAATTCATTTAAGGGTTATGATGTATATTTCTTTGAGGAATATACTGGTTATAATGGTCTTACTTTAATAGAGATTGCTGAGAATGGTGGAGGTACTGCCCAAGTGACAACGTCAACAGCTCACGGCTTCAGTGGTGGTGAGACTATAAGAATATCAAATTGTGACCAATCAGCTTATAATGGTGTATATACAATTATTAGTATTCCTCAAACCACCAAATTTATAATCACTCTCACAATAAGTCTTGAGGCATCGTCGGGTACAATTTTTGAAGCTGACGCTGTAATGAGTGGTAAGACTGGAACTAATAATGTATTGGATTGGGTAGATGTTCCAAGTTGGGATTATACAGATTATGCATTTACTGGTACATCAACAGATACTAAATTTTTAACATCACTACCAACAACAAAATTTGAGGTGACCGATGATACAAGGATGTGGTTGAATTTTTATAATGGTAATGTAGGTATTGATTATCTTGAAGTGAAATATTATGATGGAAATACATTTTTAACATCTGGTAGTAGTGCATATAGTGGGTCAAGTGATGTAGTTTCTGTAGGTGTAGGTCCTTGGAATTTAAATTTTATTGAACAAATAGGTGATATTATTTTAATGTATAATGATAATGGTACAGTTCAAGTGACGGGTACAATCAATACAGCTTACGAAGCATTAGATGTTGTAACAATTGCTGGTACGGGAATGGAAGATGGTAATCTAACTATAACAGAGAATCATACTCAACTTACCCCACCACTAACATTCGCATTTGATGAAGAACTATCAACAAGTGGCGATAGTTCAACAACTGGTACATATACAACGGGTGTATATGGTGTTTATACTGGTGCAACATCCTATACTATCCAATTGTTTGATTTATCTGGTGGTACATCTGAATTATATACATTTGATGTAGTTAATGATTGTTCTAAATACGAGGTATATCAATTCTTATTTATTGATAGAGGTGGTTCATTAGTATCAACATCGTTCAATATGCTTAGTAGAAAGAATGTTAATTTAAAGAAGACATCATACAAACAGAATACGGGCTCGTTTAACGCATCCAATAATACATATGGATACAATACTTGGGATAGAGGAAAGACACGCTTAGACACCACTGTAAATGAGCGTGTCACAGTAAATAGTGATTGGGTTAATGAGGATATTAGTGCGGTTATTGATGAGATGTTAGCATCACCAGAGGTATATCATATGAATGAGGCTGGTGAATTATTCGCTATTGACATATTAACCAATACTTATAACGTTAAAACAAGGGTAAATGATAGGTTATTCAATCACACAATTGATTTTGAATATAGCTTTAAGAACCCAACACAAAAATAAAATGGAAGACTTAAAAAGACAATGGGAGATAATAAAGGGTGAGTATAAAAGGGCTGATTGGTTCTTTAGAATTCTATTTATAATGTTATTACTATTAATTTTACCAATAATAATACCAATATTAGTATTATTTATTTGTATAGTTATACCATTATATTTTGTAATGATGACATATAATTTAATAACAAGACCATTCATATGGTTATTCAAAAAAATATTTAAATAATGAATAAAATTGAAATCATATTAGCGGATGGTTCATATCTAGATGTTAAAACAGATATTGGATTTCCATTGACATATCAGATTGATGATATAAGGAATCCAGCAACTGCGAATGCATCACATTCTAAAACAATTAAATTACCTGGTACTAAAAATAATAACATTAGATTTGGTGGGTTATTTGATATAAATTCTAATTTCTCTTACTTCAATCCAAACATTAAAACTGAGGCTAAGATTTTTGTTAATGGTACAATAGTTATGGATGGTTATTTCCAATTAACTAAGATTAACAAAATTAATAATGTTGATTTACAAGGTAATGAAATTGAATATGAAATAGTATTCTTCGAAAATGCTGTAGATATATTTAGTAATATAAAAGGACAACTATTAACTGGTAATCCAGATTCAACAGATGATTTAGATTTGTCTAGTTTTGACCACATATTAAATATAAGTAGAATAGAGGAAGGTTGGAATCAAAATACTTGGGTACAAGGATATGTATATCCTCTAATGTTTCCAGTATTCGACCATTCAGAAGAATTATTATATGACATATCTCAAATGAAACCAGCTATATTCCATAAACAATACCTAACTCAGTTAATAACAGATGCTGGGTATGAAGTTGGTGGTGATTTCTACGATAATAATGCAACATATGCTAAGGAAATTATACCTTATAATGGGAAAGATTATCAAAACCTTGAGGATACATTATCCGCTAGAGAATTTAGAACGAGTTATTTAGGTTCAACAGCATATGCTGACGTTAATATGGTACCTAATGGTTATCCAAATACAATAGATAATATAGTTTCAAAATGGTCAAATGATACTACATCACCTAATTTTGATAATGGGAATAATTTTAATACTTCCAATCAATTATGGAGTATAACTGAAGCTGGAATATATCAATTATCTATCGATACAAGTATTACGTTAACGGCCACAGCTATTGATGGTGTTCAATGTTGGTGGTATCCAACTACTACACCTATTGGTGATTTCTCATTTTATGATATGGCATACTATGGCCCATTATATACAGCACCTAAAGTTAGAGTATATTGTCAATTATATTGGAATAGAGAAGATTTCGGTACTAGTAAATATGGTACAAGAAAATATAGTGATTGGGTTGATTTATACCCTTCAAATAATAATGGCTTCTACGCTGGTAATAGTTATTCATCTAGTGTAACCATACCATTTAAAATTGATGAATTATTAGGTAATGCTACTGCTTTCTATCCAGGTACAACAGTACAATTAAGATGGGGTATTGAAACATCTGATTATCAAAACTTTCGTAAACCAATTTATATAAGTAAGGATAGTACATTTAAGGTAGGTAATATTACAAAATTTAATAACTCAGCTAGAGTTATATCAATGGGAATGTCATTTTCTAATGGGTCCACAATGTTTAACACAGCTAAACAAGATATAGCTATGGAGGGTGAGACTATAACAATGAATGATTATATCCCAAAGAATATTAAAAAAGAGGATTTATTAACTGACGTTATAAGACGTTATAATCTATTTATGTCAATTGACCCATCAAATAGTAAAAAGATATTATTAACTACAAGGGATACATTCTATTCTGATGATAGTGTATTGGATTGGACACAGAAAAAGGATTATAATTCACCAGATAAGATAGAACTACTTACAGATTTACAAAACAAAAATATTGAATTTACATATAAAGAAGGTAAAGATGATGCTAATAAGAATTATAAAGATTCTACTGGTGATATCTATGGTCAAAAAACTATAACATTCACCAATGAATTTGTTGGTGGTACAAAGAAGATAGAATCAATATTCTCACCAACACCTCTGGTATATTCAGATAAGAATAACACGTGTATTATTCCTTTTATCGATGCACAATCCCCAGATAATAACGTTAGAGTATTGTATTGGGGTGGTCTTAAATCAGTTCAAGGTGAGAGAGATGTATATGATACTTGGAAACTAGCTTATGGTCATACATATAGTGAGTACTACCATTACCCATATGCTGGTCACTTAGATGACCCAATCAATCCAACAATAGATATAAATTGGGGTTTAAATTCATTCTATTATTATGAGGAAATAAATACCACAACTAATAATTTATATAACACATATTGGGCTAATCAAATGGCATTTATAGCTGATGGTAAGATGGTCACATCTAAGTTTTATTTAACTGAGGTTGATATTGGTGAGGTTAGAAATAACTTAAATAAAAAGATATTCGTAAAGGATGCATATTATTATATCAATAAGATTAAGAATTATAATCCAACAGTTAATGATTTAACTGAAGTTGAATTACTAAAAATAAAAACAGATTAATATGGCTAGGACAAGAAAACAACAATATTTCAATAGACCTAATAAGGATATATTAGCTATTAGTCCTATCTCATTTTCTGGTGGGACAGCTGTTAGTGGTATCACTTCAGCTAATACTATTACAGTTACATCAACAACAACATCAGACTTAGGATTTATATTTAAAGAAAACGGAACTAATGGTAATATTGGTGTTGGTAGTGCTTTAGGTAATATTAGTAGTGGTATAAATAACAATAATCAAATAAATAGTGAACATACTTTAGTTGTTGGTCTAGGTAATCAAATAGATTTTGATTGTAGGAGTGTAACTGTTGTTGGTGATAATAATGCTATAAGTAATAAGACCACAAATTCTGGTATTTTAGGTGGAGATAATAATACAATAGAAGGTGTTAATAATAGTTGGATTATAGGTACTAATAATAAAAGAATCAAACAATCAAATGAAATATGGGTTGGTGATTCATTACATATAGTTAATGGTGTTGTCACAACATCATATCAGTTTGTTGATGGTGGTTTGGATTAT
>Ga0129324_10001526_pt1 | contig 14786 bp, 14 predicted proteins | sample CPBDNA_7_FD_96879 | JGI IMG/M metagenome (GOLD analysis project Ga0129324, IMG submission 96879) | Freshwater to marine salinity gradient microbial communities from Chesapeake Bay, USA - CPBay_Spr_15_0.2_DNA | ecosystem: Environmental > Aquatic > Marine > Coastal | place: USA: Chesapeake Bay... | reverse complement strand
TAATGAGTGTAAAAGAGACTGATAACCTTTTAGTGTTTTCGCAAACGGGTTTACGTGTGCCGATTGCAGAAGGACTTAATGCTTCTACCCAACTCAACGTCGATTATGCGGGTCAACCAGCGGCGGGCCGTGTGAAAACAGATAAAACGCTCTTATTTAGCTTAGGGTATGGTTGGTAGTAGTTTGTGAATTAACGGCTTAATTGCTACAGGCAAATTGCAGTAAATAGTTACTGTTAGCAAAATGGCAGGGGGAGGGTAGGGATGAAAGCTAAGTCTTCCTTACACGACTTTTTAGTATGGGTAAGTAAATTGACTCACTGGACTAAGTAAAGCCCCAGGTTGCAACAGACACACTAAACAGAACGCTTTAGCCGATACATTGCTAAATTGCCCAACCAATTGGGCATAAAATGAATTGCATGGCCGTTAGTAATCACTTTTCTTTCAATCACATCAATATGGTTGTCTTCACAAAACTGGTCAAAATCAATGATGGTACATAAATGCACGTTCGGCGTGTTATACCACTCGTAAGGTAAGTCATTAGAGACTGGCATATTGCCCATCATAATCTGCAGCCGATTCCGCCAATAGCCAAAATTAGGGAAAGTGATAATCACCTCATGGCCCACACGTAACATTTCTTGCAAAATCGTCTCTGTATTATGCATGGCTTGTAAGGTTTGCGACAAAATCACAGTATCAAAGGAGTTATCTTCAAATTCTGATAAACCCGCTTCCAAATCCATTTGAATCACATCAATATCATTTTGCATAGCGGCTAACCAGTTAGCGTCGTCTTTTTCTACGCCATAACCTTTGATTTCTAAGCTTTCACGTAAATAACGCAATAAACTACCATCACCACAGCCTAAATCAAGTGCTTTAGAGCCAAACCGCAACCAACCAGCAATAATAGCAAAATCTTGTCGATATAAATGATTCGTATGATTTAACGCATGAGACATTTTTAGACCTCAACCTGACTGAGATAACGCTGCAAAATAGCGTGATAATGCGAATCTTGCATTAGGAAGGCATCATGCCCGTGCGCGGCGGTAACTTCTGCATATTTGACTGGCAACGCATTATCCAACAATGCTTTGACAATTTCACGCGAACGCGCAGGTGAAAAGCGCCAGTCACTGGTAAACGAAAGCACTAAAAACTTTGCCGTGACATGCCTAAAAGCGGCCGATAAGTCGCCAGCAAAAGCCGCCGCGGGGTCAAAATAATCGAGGGCGCGAGTCATGCGGATATAGGTATTGGCATCAAATTCGCCAGCAAATTTATCGGCTTGATAACGCAAGTAAGATTCCATCTCGAACTCAACATCAAAACTATATTTAATGGTGTCTTTCAGTTTGCGTCCAAACTTTGCGCCCATCACATCGTTAGATAAGTAGGTAATATGCCCTAGCATCCGCGCGATTCGCAAACCGCGTCTAGGCACAACATGATGCGCATAATAATCACCCCCATAAAACTCAGGGTCCGTGATAATCGCCTGTCTAGCCACCTCATTAAAAGCCATATTCTGCGCTGTTAAATTAGGTGCCGAGGCAATCACTAAAGCATGCTTAATTCGGTCTGGATAAGCCAAACTCCATTGCAACGTCTGCATACCACCCAAACTACCACCAACCACCGCCGCAAAAGTAGTAATGCCTAAATAGTCGGCTAGCATCGCTTGTGAATTCACCCAGTCTTCTACCGTCACCACTGGAAAACTAGCGCCAAACGGTATGCCCGTGGCGGGGTTAATACTTGCAGGACCAGTAGAACCATGGCAGCCGCCGAGATTATTCATTCCAATCACAAAGAATTTATTGGTATCTAGCGGCTTACCTGGGCCAATTAAATTATCCCACCAGCCAGCATGTTTATCTTCTGCTGTATGGCGGCCTGCTACGTGATGGGTGCCAGACAATGCATGGCAGATTAGAACGGCGTTGGATTTGTCTGCATTCAGTTCGCCATAGGTTTCATAAATAAGGTCAAATTCAGGCAGCACCGCACCACATGTTAACGTCAGTGGAGCGTTAAAATGCGCGATTTGTGGGGCAACAATGCCAACAGAGTTAATTTCAGACATGCCGTATTATACTATGGAGAAAATCAAAAAATCACACTCCTTAAAAAGCTTGTTCACATCTCAAACCCATCAAACCGCTTATTTATAAACCGCTCTAACACTGCGTTTGCTCTGTAGCAAGCCAATATTCATTTCACCACTTAAGGTAGAAGCGTAGTGATTTTCAATCATTTTGACTGATGTGCGTGCATTTCTCGCCAAAGTCAGCATATCAATCCCTTGGCCATAAAGTAGTCTGAAAGTAATCGAAGTATGTCTTAAACTATACAAGGTGCGCGGAATACCATGCGGACCTTGTTTTAAATTGGTTTCATATAAAAGCCAATTAAATAAAAAACCAAGGATACGCAAGGCATAGGTTCTACTTGTTACCTCAGGTAAAAAAACATAATCATCTGGCCGGCCATAGCCTGCGGCTTTGCCAAGCTCGGCTAATTTTTTATAAATGGTCACCGCGCGTCTAAGTGTGACAATCGGCTTGCCGTGTTTTTTGGTTTCAGGCAAAGTCATGCGCAAATAGCGATGTTCATTTTCAATTAATTCAATATGCTTATGTTTCATCATCTTAATATCGCTTGGTCGCACAAAGCTGTTTGCCATAAAGCCGATGAGATAATGCAGCTCCAATGACATCTCCATATAGCGCTGGTCCAGTCCTGTGGCATTAAGATGCACTTGATTTTGATAACTAAATTGGGTGCCACGCATGCGCCAAGAAACCTGTTGCAAGGTCAGATATTCTTGAATATTAAAGCCACCACGCGATTGGCGTTTGCCAATCACTTTAGGAAACTCGGGTAAGCTAGTAAGCGCTTGACGAAGTAAGGCAGACTTTAAGATTTTACGAATAATGGCTAAGTATTGTGAAATTGCGACGCCGCCAATTTTTTGCTCAGAAAGCGTTTGTACAAATTTTTCGAGATGTACATATTGAATATCGCCAATATTGACCTTGCCAAACGTGGGTAGGATATATTTGTGCAAGCGATAATAAATAATTTTATAACTTTTTTCAGTTAGCTCATTCCGCTCAACCCGCAGCGCTTCTAGCACTAAATAATGGTCAACATACTGTGAAAAAGGCAAAGTGTGGTCGTTGCTTGCCTCAGTCAAAGCGGGCGCTTGTTGTAATACAGGGGATAGGGCGTGATGTGGCGCATTGGCTGGTCTGTTCATCATATAAGCCTTAGGAGAAATGGCATAAAATAAAACCTGCCCATTTTGCATAATGGCTACAGACTCGCTGATGCTGCGCGTCACTTCGCTCGGATTAGCCAGAAAATCAGCAATATCCAACATGGGTTGGCTATAAAAAGGGGCCATTCGATTTACCTTATTCTTTATTATTTTGATAGACGCACGTTATTTTGTTGCCAAAGTAGCACGAACTATCAGCATTTGTAAATGCAATCTAATAAAAGAAATTGTAAAAGGTTGAGTATTATTGATTGTTCTTGGAGGGAAAATCATCAACAGCACCCGAAAGCGCCATTGATGATGACTATTACAGTTTGCTAGGTTCTTAGTTTTACTAATCTAACATTAGCGTCAAGATTCCGTTTTAAGCAAACTCAACACTACAGCTGATCCTACTTTTTATCCTAGAAAAGTAAGATGGCACCTAAAGAGATTGTTTTCGCTTTAACATCTTTATTACCACCAGTTCCTGTTTTATCTAGCTCTGATTGAACTACTGAGTACTCAGCAACCAAGTTCAAGTGTTTTGTTAATGCATGGTAAGCACCTACTGTCCACATACTATCTTTCAACTGATCTAAGGTAGCTCTTTCACCAGAATTACCATCTAGTGTAGATTCACCGTATGAAATACCTAGCGTAGTTGCTGTTGGTAATGCATATTTTGCTTGTACATACCACTGATCTGAATCACGATCATTACCATTAGCATCAAAACCACCATTCAATTGAACAGTTTGACCAATACCTGAACCTTGGCCGTAGTAACCTGTTAAAGCTAGGCTAGCAATATTTACAGTTGTACCAATGTCCCAAGCAGTAGCGCGGTCAGTGCCTAATGTGTCATTAAAGTCTACTTTTTGTGTAATTGCTGATGCCCATACTTTACCAGCTACATCGCCAGTCCAAGCATATGAAGCTTTACCTTCGTAAGCTGATTGTGCACCACCGCGATTTGTTGAAAGTGCACCTGGAACGTCGTTTCTTGTGTTAAATGCCTGAGTTACACCAACAGTGAAGTTAAAACCATTCCAGTTTGGTGATGTGTAAGCCACTTGTGATTTCCAGTCGGCATACATAAAACCAGTACCGATACGGCCTGTTGTCGTTGTGTTACCTGCTAGACCACCAGCACCTGAACCAACACCTAATAATGTCATGTCGTTCAAGATCGCGTCAGAAGCATAGATACCAAGATCTTTACCTAATTTGATCGAACCCCATGAAGCATCACCAAATGTTAAGAACGCTTGACGGTTTTCTTGGTTTGAACCTTGAATACCAGCTTGTGTAGTAGAAGCACCTGGGTTGATTGAGATAGTGAAAGCAACATCTAAATCGTTTTGACGTGTCTTACCAGAAACTGATAGGTAGTTAGGTAGCAAACCAGTTGTGATGTTGTTTGTAGTTTGGTCAGTGGTAGCGCCTGCACGGCTACCTGCACCTAGACCATTTGAGTTAGTAAATAGACCGCCGTAACCAATACCTGAACCAGCATCGCCACTGAAACTAGTAGAGGTGTAGTATGCGTTTACAATACTGATGCCATACTACAGGCTGATTGGCTGCGTTCATTATGCGCATCCGCTGTTTTTTGCTGATGGTTGACAGCTGAGAACGGCGACTTTACTCGGTTGAGGTTAACGACATTGACCCAGTGTCACGCGCTGAATGCCAGCTAAGTCTAGTCTATGCTGGATATGGCTAAACCCAGCGGCGCTGAATAGAGAGGCCACTTGGCTGGCTTGTTGGTAGCCATGTTCAAGCATCAGCCAGCCTTGCGGCTTGAGGTGTTTTGTAGCAGCTTTGATCATCAGACGGATATCCGCCAAGCCATCTGCACCCGCGACTAAAGCAGAAAGGGGTTCGAACCTTAAATCACCTTGGCTTAAATGCGCGTCATGGGCTTCGATATAAGGTGGATTGCTGACAATCATATCAAAGGTTTGATCTGCTAAGGCATCAAACCAATCACTCAGAACAAAGCCTACTTGGTGCATTTTGAGCTGTTGCGCGTTTTGTTTTGCGATGGTGAGCGCTTTTTCTGAGCAATCGACGGCAGTCATTTGCACTTGTGGCCGATGGTGGGCTATGGCTAATGCAACCGCCCCTGAACCTGTGCCCAGATCCAGCACCTCTAGGCTTTTTGCCAATGGCAATTTGGCCAATGCCGCCTCGACTAACGTTTCGGTATCAGGCCGTGGAATCAAGGTATCAGGCGTGACCTTGAAGGTTAAGCCATAAAAATCCCGCTCACCCAAAATATAGGCAATGGGTTCACCCTGCATGCGGCGTTGAACCAAAGCTTGAAAAGCCTGCTGATTTTCTGCCGCCAGCGCATCGTGCGCATGTGCAATCAGCCATGCATGATTCACGCCAAGCAACTGCGCCAGTAATAATTGTGCTTCTTGCTTTTCTTCACCACTGGGGTTGGACGCCTTCAGTGCCGTCTGAGCCGCCTGCAAAGCCGCATACACATTCATCTGCTACTGGTCATCACCTAGCATGGCCAGCATATCGGCTTGATGCTCTGCCGACAAGGGGATAATCAACTCATCCAACTCACCTTCAGTAATCGCATCAATTTTATACAGGGTTAAATTAATCCGATGGTCAGTAATACGGCCTTGTGGATAGTTATAAGTGCGGATCCGTTGTGAGCGGTCGCCTGAGCCAATCAGGTTGCGGCGCTCGGAAGAGATTTTTGCATGTTGCGCATCTTCTTCTTTTTGTTTAATTCTCGCCGCAAGCACCATCATGGCTTGTGCCTTATTGGCATGTTGGCTTCGGCCATCTTGGCATTCAACCACAATCCCCGTTGGTGCATGGGTAATCCGCACAGCCGAATCGGTTTTATTAATATGTTGGCCGCCCGCCCCCGAAGCGCGGAAGGTATCAAGACGAATATCCGCAGGATTAATCACCACATCTGCCACCGCATCCACTTCTGGCAAAATCGCCACCGTACAAGCGCTGGTATGTACGCGACCTTGGGTTTCGGTATCAGGGACGCGTTGCACACGATGACCGCCTGATTCAAACTTCAGTTTAGAGTAAGCGCCTTGGCCTTCAATTTTGGCAATAATCTCTTTATAGCCACCGACCTCACCCTCGTTGGCAGAAAGAATTTCCAGCTTCCATCTTTGCTTCTCAGCATAACGGCTATACATGCGGAATAAATCACCAGCAAAGAGGCCAGACTCGTCACCGCCAGTCCCTGCTCGGATTTCTAAAATCACGTTCTTATCATCATTCGGGTCTTTAGGAATCAACAATTTTTGCAAGTCCAACTCGATGGCCTCTAGACGTTTTTTACCCGCCTCGATTTCTTCTTGCGCAAAGGCCCTCATTTCAGGGTCGCTGAGCATGCTTTGCGCCTCCTTCATGTCGGCTTCTGTTTGAACATAACGATGATACTGCGCCACAATCGGCGTGATTTCTGCATGCTCACGCGTGATTTTGAGGTAGTTCTCCATATTGTTCGTAATGTCTTCAGAGCTCATTAAACGGTTGAGTTCATCAAGACGTTCACTTAAATTAGCGAGTTTTTGTAATATGCTGGGTTTCATGTGTATTTGACGTTTTTTAAATGCTTAATAAGGGCTTACTTAATTTGATAAATATGGCGTAGCAATTGTTCTAATTCCAAATGCGCGTCACCATGACTTTGGTTAAGGGCATGACTAGGCGCATGCAATAATTTATTGGTAATCGCCAAGCTAAGCATTTCTAATGCCTTTTCTGGGCTTTCCCCTTTTTGAATCAGTTTCAGCGCTTTATCTAGTTCGGCAGTGCGCATGATTTCCGCCTGGTCGCGCAAGGCTTTAATTGTGGGGACAGAATTGCGCTTTTGCAACCAATGCATAAAGCTTTCGACCCTGCTCGCCACAATGCTTTCCGCGGTAATAGCCGCCTCTTGTCGATTCTCAATCCCATCCGTCACCACTTGCGCAAGGTCATCAACTGTATATAAAAAAACATCATCAAGCTGCGCTACTTCTGATTCAATATCGCGTGGAACAGCTAAATCAACCATAAAAATTGGGCGATGTTTACGACTTTTCACCGCGCGCTCTACCATGCCTAAGCCCACAATCGGCAACTGGCTGGCGGTGCTGGTGATGACAATATCAAACTCAGCAAAACGTGCAGGCAAATCATTTAATAAAATAGACTCGGCTTGCACCTTATCAGCCAGCTCTGCGCCACGCTCTTTTGTGCGATTGGCCACGGTCATACTTTTTGGATGTTGCGCCGCAAAATGATTAGCACACAATGCAATCATCTCTCCCGCACCAATAAATAAAACTTTTTGCTCGGAGAGATTGCCAAAAATACGTTGCGCTAATTTAACGGCAGCAGCAGCCATCGAGATAGAGCTACCGCCAATATCGGTATTCGTACGGACTTCTTTGGCCACTTCAAACGTGCGTTGAAAAAGTTTGTGTAAATGCGTGCCTAATGTACCCGCTTCTTGCGCCAACTTTACTGACTGTTTAAATTGACCCAAAATCTGCGCTTCACCCAGCACCATGCTATCTAAACCAGAGGCCACTCTAAACGCATGTTTAACCGCATCTTGATTAGCAAGCGTATAAGTGTAAGGCTGAAGATGGCTTAAATCCAGCTTGTGAAAATCAGCCAACCAATGCACCACGGGTAGCGCATCTGCTGATTGGACATAAATTTCTGTACGATTGCAGGTGGATAAAATCGCCGCTTCGGTAGCATTTTTAATCGTCAAATCAGACAGCGCCTCGCGCATATTGTCGATACTAAACGCGACATTCTCGCGAATTTCGATAGGGGCGGTGGTGTGATTAAGACCTATTGTATACAGCTGCATTTTGCTATTTTACCAAGTCATTGATGTTGTTGGAAAATAAACTAAGGCCTGAAAAGCACTTTAGTTGGTCAAAACATCCGCACAGAGGCTTATCCAAATAGCGAAATAGGGTTAAAATAGCATTGTTAGCAATCCATAATTAAACGAAAAACAGATAAAACGGAAAATATGATGAGTAAAGATTTCAGAATTGCCCCAAGTATTCTTTCGGCCGATTTCTCTAAATTAGGCCAAGAGATTGAAGATGTAATCAAATCAGGTACCGATTTGGTACATTTTGATGTGATGGATAATCACTACGTGCCAAACTTAACCATCGGTCCGTTAGTGTGTGATGCCATTCGCGAGCTATCGCACAATGTTGGTGCCTTGATTGATGTGCATTTAATGGTTGAGCCAGTTGACCGCATTATTCCTGACTTTGCCAAAGCAGGCGCAGATATAATTACTTTTCATCCAGAAGCCTCTAAGCATATCGACCGTAGTCTTTCCATGGTGCGTGATTTAGGCTGTAAATCAGGCTTGGTTTTTAACCCAGGCACACCATTACATTACTTAGAGCATGTGATGGATAAAGTCGACATGATTTTATTAATGTCCGTCAACCCTGGTTTTGGTGGTCAAAAATTCATTCCACAAACACTAGAAAAAGCCAAACAAGCACGCGCCATCATTGATGCATACACGGCAAGAACTGGTCGCGAGATTTGGTTGGAAATTGATGGCGGCGTCAACCCAGACAACATTGCTGAAATCGCAAAAGCAGGTGTTGATACATTTGTCGCTGGCAGTGCGATTTTTGGCAAACCAAGCGATACCGATGCAAACCGTTATGACACTGTTGTTGGCAAAATGCGTGCTGCATTAGCCACTGTTTAAGTTATTTTATGATGCACTTCCTTAAAAATCACGTCGTCATTCGCTGGCGATGGTGGGGCTAAACCAAGCGCAACGCGCAGACATTGTACTGCGCACATCGCATCTCACTTTTTAAGGAACATCATGCTTCAAACGATTACAAAAACCGAATTCGATGCCTTGGCGCAACAAGGCTACAACCGTATCCCATTGGTTCAAGAAACCTTTGCCGATTTAGATACACCGCTTTCTTTATACCTCAAGCTGGCTAACCAGCCTTTTTCCTATTTACTCGAAAGTGTGCAAGGTGGTGAGCGTTTTGGCCGCTACTCCATCATCGGCTTACCAGCGAAAACACGCATTGTTGCCCATGGATGCAACGTACAAGTCTTGCAAGACAATCAAATAGTAGAATCATGCGAAGCAATCAATCCGCTTGATTTTGTGCAGGCTTATCAAGCGCGCTTTAAAGTACCTCCATACACAGGCTTACCCCGATTTACTGGCGGTTTGGCGGGCTATTTTGGTTATGAGACGATTCGCTATATTGAAAAGCGTTTGGCTCATACGCAAAAGACCGATGTGATTGGCACCCCTGATATTTTGTTAATGGTGTCAGAAGAAATTGCAGTTGTGGATAATCTCAGCGGCAAACTGTATTTTATTGTCTACGCCAATCCTGAAGATGAGGGTGCTTATGAACAAGCGCATCAGCGTATCCAAATCCTGATGCAACAATTGCGCAAAACGGTCAAGATTCCAGAATCAAAACCAACACCAGCGACCCAAGCCAGCTCGGAGTTTGGCGAAGAAAACTACAAAGCCGCCGTCAAAAAAGCCCAAGATTACATTCTTGAAGGCGACATCATGCAAGTGGTGCTCAGTCAGCGTTTATCGCAAGACTTCACTGGCTCGCCTTTATCCCTATATCGCGCATTACGTAGCTTAAATCCCTCACCCTATATGTTTTATTACGACATGGGTGACCATCACGTTGTTGGCGCCTCACCAGAAATTTTAGTCCGTTTAGAAGATGGTTTGGTCACTTCTAGACCGATTGCTGGCACGCGACCGCGCGGCAAAACGCGCGAGGCTGATTTGCTGCTGTCTGAAGAATTGTTAGCCGACCCCAAAGAGTGTGCAGAACATGTGCAACTCATGGACTTAGGCCGCAATGATGTCGGACGTGTTGCGCAAACAGGCACGGTAAAAGTAACGGACAATATGAAGATAGAGCGCTACTCACATGTGATGCATATCGTGAGTAATGTCGAAGGTCAGCTTAAGCCAAACATGAATGCGATTGATGTTCTAAAAGCAACCTTCCCCGCAGGGACGGTTTCAGGCGCACCAAAAGTGCGGGCAATGGAAATCATTGATGAATTCGAACCAACTAAACGCGGCATTTATTCAGGGGCTGTTGGTTACTTAGGTTTTAATGGTGATATGGATGTTGCGATTGCCATCAGAACAGGTGTGATTAAAGACCAAAAACTGTATGTCCAAGCGGGCGCCGGTATCGTGGCCGATTCAGTGCCGCAAAGTGAATGGGAAGAAACGCAAAATAAAGCCAAAGCGGTGATTCGTGCAGCTGAGTTGGTGCAGGCGGGTTTAGATAATCAAAGTGAGGTGAGTTAAATGTTACTGATGATTGATAATTACGACTCCTTTACCTACAACCTTGTGCAGTATTTTGGTGAGCTTGGTCAAGATGTGCAGGTTTATCGCAATGATGAAATCGACTTGGCAACCGTGGCGGCATTAAAACCACGTCATATTGTGATTTCTCCTGGCCCATGTACGCCTAACGAAGCGGGCATTAGCTTGGCGTTGATTAACGAATTCAAAGGCAAAATCCCACTACTTGGCGTTTGCTTAGGTCATCAAAGCATCGGTCAAGCCTTTGGCGGCAACATCATTAAAGCCAAAACCTTGATGCATGGCAAAACCTCGCTGATTCATCATAAAAATGATGGCGTGTTCAAAGGTCTGCCCAACCCCTACACCGCGACACGTTATCATTCGCTAGTGATTGAAAAAGAAAGCCTACCAGCTTGCTTGGAAATTACCGCATGGACCGAAGACGGTGAGATTATGGGTGTACGGCACCAAACATTAGCGATTGAAGGTGTGCAGTTCCATCCAGAATCCGTGCTAACTGAGTATGGACATGAGTTGCTCGATAACTTTATTAAAACCTACTAGGCCAACCCATCATGTTTAAAGATGCGCTTCATCAATTATTAAACGGGCAAGACTTACCCCACGCGCAAATGTTAGCCGTCATGCAACAAGTCATGGGTGGCGAGCTGACGCCAGCACAAATTGCAGGCTTATTGATTGCCCTGCGATGCAAAGGTGAAACGGTTGATGAGATCACGGCGGCAGCTACTGTGATGCGCCAACTTTCGACAAAAGTGCATACCATCAATACCGCACATCTAGTCGATACCTGTGGCACTGGCGGGGATGGGATCCAAACATTTAATGTATCCACGGCTGCCGCTTTTGTTGCAGCGGCGGCTGGGGCAAAGGTGGCCAAACATGGCGGCCGCTCTGTTTCATCCACTTGCGGCAGTGCAGATGTATTAGAAACGTTAGGTGTTAACGTGAATAAAAGCGCCGATGAAGTGGCCAAAAGTGTCGATGCAATTGGGATTGGTTTTATGTTTGCCCCTAACCATCATCGCGCCATGAAATATGCTGCACCAGTACGTAAAGAACTGGGTGTTAGAACCATTTTTAATCTACTTGGCCCACTGACCAATCCCGCTTCAGCACGCCGTCAAGTCATGGGTGTATTTGATCAAGCATTAACAGGCAAGCTCGCACAAGTCTTACACAAGCTTGGCAGTGAACACGTATTGGTGGTGCATGGCGCAGATGGAATGGATGAAATCTCCTTCACTGGCGACACCTTTGTCGCCGAATTAAAAGATGGTCAAGTCACGGAATATATCGTCAATCCTACTCAGTTTGGACTGCCTATCCATGCCTTAGAGGAAATTCAGATTCAAAATGCCGAAGCCTCCAAAGCCATGATTATGGATGTACTCAATGGCCAACAAGGAGCAGCACGCGACATCGTGTTACTAAATGCAGGTGCGGCCATTTACACGTCTGGCATCGCCTCAACACTGGCCAGCGGCATCCAAACAGCTGCCCAAATGATTGATGAAGGTAAGGCGCTCGCTAAATTAGCCGCCTTAAAAGCGAGATGATTAAAAAGACCAGCTTAATGGCGGCCATCTGTTCGCAAGCCAAACCACCATCAAACAACCACGATGACGCTCAATATCTGGTTGGCATTGAACGCGTCATCAAGCGCGCAAACAGCATATACCGAGATGGCGCATCCACCACGACATTACCCATCAATCACGATTTATTAAAGTAGGCATCACCATGTCAGATATATTAAATAAAATTTTAGCCACAAAACAGGAAGAAGTTGCCAAAGCAATCGCCGTCAAATCGCTCAAGCAAATCCACGAAGAAGCGCTGGCGCAACCAGAACCAAGAGATTTTGCTGGTGCACTAGCAAAAAAAGATGCGGCCAATTTACCAGCAGTGATTGCTGAAATTAAAAAAGCCAGCCCATCAAAAGGGGTGATTCGTGCAGACTTTCATCCAGCCGAAATCGCCAAAAGCTACGAAAAAGCGGGGGCAGCTTGCTTGTCCGTGTTAACCGATGAACAATATTTCCAAGGCGCAGCGGCTTACTTAAAACAAGCGCGTGCGGCCTGTAACTTGCCTGTTTTGCGCAAAGACTTCATGATAGACCCCTACCAAGTAGTAGAAGCGCGCGCGATGGGCGCTGATTGTATTTTGTTAATCGTCGCCGCTTTAGAATTAAAACAAATGCGCTTGCTTGAAGATATTTCGCATGAGCTTGGCATGGCGGTTTTAGTGGAAGTACATGATGCCGAAGAGCTGGCATTAGCCTTGCAATTAGAAACGCCATTAGTTGGCATTAATAATCGCAATTTACGGACTTTTGATGTGACCTTGCAAACGACTTTGGACTTATTAACCAAACTGCCTGAAGATCGTTTTGTCATTACTGAGTCTGGTATTTTCACCCCAGAAGATGTCGCGCTGATGCGTGGCAACAACGTCAATGGCTTCTTGGTGGGTGAGGCATTTATGCGACAACCCGACCCAGGGGCCGAGCTTGCTAGCGTATTTAATCAATAATTTTGCGCCTCTAAGACACGTAGGCGTAGAGAGAATCAAATAACAAAATGGTGTTAAATGATGATCTTTTACCATAATGTCTTCGAAGTGAGTGAAAGGAACTAAACAATATGGCCAACCTATTTCTTGCTCATCGCCCGCGCCGTATGCGTAAAGATACGTTTTCTCGTCGCTTAATGTGTGAACATGTACTAACCAGCAATGACCTAATTTATCCAGTTTTTGTCTTAGAAGGCGAAAATAAAACCGAAGCAGTACAATCGATGCCAGGCGTGCAACGTCAAACCATTGATCTTTTGCTTAAAACAGCGGCAGAGTGTGTTGCATTAGGGATTCCTGCCATCGCTCTTTTCCCTGTAATTTCACCAGACTTGAAAAGCCTAAACGCCAAAGAAGCCTACAACCCCAGTGGTTTAGTCCCTAAAGCCATCAGAGCGTTAAAGCATGCTTTTCCTGATTTAGGTGTCATTACGGATGTTGCACTCGACCCTTACACCACCCATGGCCAAGACGGCATTATTGACGACCACGGTTATGTACGCAATGATGCGACCGTGAGCATCTTGGTCAAGCAAGCGCTCTGTCATGCCAAAGCAGGCGCTGATGTTGTAGCGCCATCGGATATGATGGACGGGCGTATTGGCGCTATTCGCAGCGCATTAGAGCAACATACGTATATTCACACGCGTATTTTGGCTTACTCTGCTAAATACGCCTCGGCTTTTTATGGTCCCTTCCGTGATGCCGTTGGCTCCTCTGCTAACCTAGGTAAAAGTAATAAATACAACTATCAAATGGACCCTGCCAATTCAGACGAAGCAATGAAAGAAGTGGCGCTGGATATTGAAGAAGGTGCGGACATGGTCATGGTTAAGCCAGGCATGCCATATTTAGATGTTGTACGTCGGGTCAAAGAAACATTTGGTGTACCGACATACGCTTACCAAGTGAGCGGTGAATATGCCATGCTAAAAGCTGCCGCACAAAATGGATGGCTAGATGAGCAAGCCTGCGTGATGGAAAGTCTGCTAGGCTTTAAGCGTGCAGGCGCGGATGGTATTTTGACTTATTTTGCGATGGACGTGGCTAGATGGTTGAAGTAGTTGGCTAACAACCGTCATACTGCAAGCATTACTAAGCCAGCCACCACTACACCAGCATGCGCCCACGGCAATACCTTGGTATAAGGCAATAAAAACAGTTATTGTAGCAACGCTCTCACTTCAGCAATATTGGCTTTATCTGCATTGCCTCCGTTGGAAGCTTTCTTAATCGCAACCCGCAAATCATCATATTCAAACACACTAATTTTTTGCAAGCCATATGCGGTCTCTAAAGCATACAAAGGCACGGTTTTGCGCACTTTGTCTTTTTTGTTTTTGCTGGGCTTGTCGGATAAGCGGTAGGCTTTTTCATCTGTTTCAAACGGGATTTGTTGACCCAACAAAAAAATCTCCACATCTTTGGCACTATCAGCAAATAAATGGATGTCGGTTTGAGACTGCTTACCAGCGGTGCCATCCAATACCGCACCTGTTAAATAAGGATTAAATCGTTCTAATAGTTGCATCGTGGCGAGTGCCGCCTGCCG
>Ga0129324_10001523_pt1 | contig 14804 bp, 17 predicted proteins | sample CPBDNA_7_FD_96879 | JGI IMG/M metagenome (GOLD analysis project Ga0129324, IMG submission 96879) | Freshwater to marine salinity gradient microbial communities from Chesapeake Bay, USA - CPBay_Spr_15_0.2_DNA | ecosystem: Environmental > Aquatic > Marine > Coastal | place: USA: Chesapeake Bay... | reverse complement strand
CCGATGTGACTACCGGTCGCACCTCTGGATCAAGCTTCAAATTCATTGGTGCTTAAGCGCCAATACCTTTCAGCATTTCATCGGCAGCAGCCCATGGGTCAACAGTGTGACTGAGCACTTGCTGCTCGATGCCATCCCACTTCTCACTTGTGCAAATCTCTCGCGCACGAAGCTCTAATCTGCGCTCGACAATTGCACGCAATTCTTCGCGCAAACGAAACGCTCTGCGTTGAACAAGGTTGCCACTTGCTGCCATAAATTCACGATGCTTCAGCACCGTGTCCCACAGTTCGGAAACACCTTCTCCCGACACTGCAGACGTTTGCACAATCGGTGGGCGCCAATCATCGTGAGCAATGTCGGACAGATCGAGCATTTGTTCTAAGTCGCGACGGGTTTCATCTGCGCCTTTGCGGTCGGCTTTGTTAATCACAAAGATGTCAGCGATTTCCATGAGTCCGGCTTTGTTGGCTTGCACCGAATCGCCCCAGCCCGGATTCACCACAACAATCGTGGTGTCGGCCTTGCCTGCAATCTCAACTTCAACCTGGCCAACACCAACGGTCTCTACCAAAATCCACGGACACCCAACGGCGTCAAGTAAATGAATCGCCTCGCTTGTTGCAAGGGACAATCCGCCAAGGTGACCACGTGTTGCCATGCTGCGGATGAACACGCCCGTGTCGGTGGCGTGGTCTTGCATGCGCACACGATCACCAAGAATTGCACCACCCGTAAACGGCGAAGATGGATCGATGGCAAGCACCGCAACCTTGAGATCTTGTGCGCGTAAGTGGCCAATGGTTGCACTTGTCAGCGTGCTTTTCCCCGCACCTGGCGCTCCCGTAATGCCCACCGTGTAGCCGCTTCCGCTTTTTGGATACGTCAGACGCGCGATGGTTCGCGCTTCTTCTCCTCCGCGTTCAATCAACGACAACAGACGAGCAAGCGCTCCACGGTCACCTGAAACAGCAAGATCAAACAGCTGTGTCGGATCGGTTATGCGTAGGGTCACGCGTTAGACCGCCACAACCTCGGTTACACCGTCAACACGATCGCGCATGATGCGTTCGATTCCAGCTTTCAAGGTTTGATCAGAAGCAGGGCATGTTCCGCACGCGCCAACAAGTGTCACTTTGACAATTCCAGTTGTTTCGTCAACTTCTTTCAGCACAATGTCGCCACCGTCGGCTTGTAAAGCTGGACGAATCACTTCAATGGTCTCTTCAACCTGTTGCAACATGCTCACCGAATTCTCCAATTCATCTTCAACCCTCTACGATACGGGGGTGCTTGCTCACCAAGGTGGTTGGGATGAAATCCTGCTCGTTGCAGGACCAATTCTCCTCATCGTGGTCGTGTTATGGCGGGCAACTCGAAGGGCGGAAAAGATTGCTGCCTCCCGTGAAGCACAAGCGGCCTCATTACACGAGTCCAGCCCTACTACTGGCGACTGATCCGAGCCCCAATACCTGCCAGTTTCCCGACAAGATCGTCATATCCGCGATCAATGTGATGGATGTCGCTCACAATTGTTTTGCCAGTTGCCACTAAACCAGCAACAACAAGCGCTGCCCCAGCCCGAATATCTGGAACATTCACTGGCGCACCCACCAACTGTTCAACTCCACGCACCACTGCATGATGTCCATCTATACGCACATCTGCACCAAGCTTCATTAACTCATCAACATACCTAAAACGCCCTGGGTACAGATTCTCAGTTGCAATTCCGGTGCCACTTGAAACGGCAAGCATGCCAACCAGCAATGGTTTGTAGTCAGTGGCGATTCCCGGATACGGCAACGTTGCAAAATCGATTGCGTGCAGTCGTTGATTGCACGAAACCTGCAACCCATCGTGTTGCGGAGTAATCATTACTCCCATTTCAGAGAAGCGATTGATCAGCATCTCCATGTGCTCGGCACGTGCTCCACGCACAAACACATTTCCGCGAGTTACAGCAACTGCCGACATATACGTTGCTGCTTGCACGCGATCATTCACCACTTCGTGATCGGTGGCGTGCAACTGTTCTGGCTGTACCCCAGTAATTACTAAATGATCTGTTCCGATTCCCGAGATCTGTGCACCCATGTCAACGAGCATGTTGCACAAGTCAACAATTTCTGGCTCACGGGCTGCATTATCAATACTTGTCACACCACGTGCAAGCACCGCAGCAGTCAAAATGTTTTCTGTAGCGCCAACGCTGGGAAACTTCAATTCAATATGTGCACCATGCAACTGTCGAGCTGTTGCTTGCACACCTTCTCGGTTCAGCGCAAACGTCGCGCCCATTGCTTCTAAGCCCATCACGTGCAGATCAATCGGACGCGATCCAAAATCGTCACCGCCCGGCATTGCAATGTCGGCACTGCCATAACGTCCAAGCAGTGGGCCAAGGATATTGATTGAAGCCCGAATTCGATCAACTTGTTCAAACGGCGCGACTGGCGTGATGTTTCCTGTGTTCACCAGAACGAGTTCGTGTGTATTGACGCGCTGCGATGTGACTCCCAATGCACGCAATAGGTCGCACATGGTGTCGACATCGGCAATATCGGGAACGTTGGTCAAACGGTATTCGCCCTCTGCAAGCAGTGTCACCGCCATCAGCTTGAGAACCGAGTTCTTGGCCCCCGGCACCTGCACTTCGCCCTGAAGCGCTTCGGAGTGCTCAACGACAATCTGCATGACGCAATCAGTATGCTCGCGCAGTGGCAACAAGTCGTACCCACTCGCCAAAATTGCGCCAAATATGGGGTTTTGCCGCGCCCGAACCACTGACCAGTCGACAAAAAACTGTTCTCAAACTGTTGTGGCTTGCGTCCCTTCCTGCCGCCTATGTCAACACGGTGTTCACCCAAACGGTTGCCTACGCATCGAGTGAGTTCAACATCTCCGAGCAAGGCCAGGGTTTGGCCGCAGCCATCGTTCGTTGGGGTGTGGTCATTGCCATTCCACTTGCAGCACTCGCCGACCGAATTGGTCGCCGCAAAATCATCATCAGTCTTGCCTGGCTGGCGCCATTAGTTATTTCACTCGGTGCATTCGCGCCATCGTTTGCCGTGTTGGTTGCAACACAAACTGTTGGACGACCACTCGGTATTTCACTCACCGTTTTTGTGTTGGTGTTTGCCACCGAAGAGATGGGCACGAATACGCGTGCATGGGCGCTCAGTATCTTGGCTGTAGGAAGTGGAGTCGGAGCAGGATCTGCAGTTGGTGCAATTCCGCTCGCTGGTATTTCGGACACGTCATGGCGACTTGTATATCTGATTGGTATTGGATGGCTTGCCGTTGCGTATGTCCTAACCCGATCGCTGCCCGAAACCACACGCTTTCTCGCTCTTCACGAAGAACAAATCCACCACACCGATGTTGAGACGCACATTCATCGCGATCGATTGTGGATGCAAATTGCTGTTGCCGTGCTCACCAATGTTTTCGTTGCAACGGCATCAATTTTTCAGTCTCGATACTTAAAAGACGTTCGCGAATACTCTGCACTCGAGATTTCGCTGTTCATCACCATCACCACAATTCCGGCAACAGTTGGCCTTGTTGCCGGTGGTCGACTTGCCGACAAAGTTGGGCGCAAAATTGTTGCGGTTGCCACAGTTCCAACAGGCACAATGCTGTACGCGCTGTCGTTCACTACGCACGGCGTTGCCATGTGGTTCTTTGCCATTGTTGGTGGGATTCTTTTAGGAATCTCGTATCCAGCGATGGCAGTATTTCGCAGCGAACTGTTCCCCACCGCACATCGCAACATGGGTTCAGCGCTAATCATGGTGGCTTCACTCATTGGCGGAAGCGTTGGGTTGATCGGTGCTGGCGTGCTGCTTGATAACGGCATGTCATATGGGCGCGTGATGACAACGTTTGCTCTTGGACCAGTTCTCGTTGCTGTGTTGGTCGCGTTGCGATTTCCCGAGACTGCTCACCTCGAACTAGAAACCATCAACCCAGAGGACGCTCACTTAAAGGGTCTGTAACCACTGTCTAATCAGCGTTGCCACATGTTCATCGTGGCCTTGTAATTCATGGCGTCCACCGTCGATCAGGTGAACCATCGGAGGGGCCGGCAATAACGCAAAAGCATCACCCAATTCGGCTGGTGTGCCGAATTCATCACGAGTTCCGCTAACAAACAACGCCCGTGCTGTCATCTGCGGAAGGTGTGCAATGCGCAATTGATCGGGTTTTTTGGGAGGATGCAACGGATAGCCAATGCACACAACGCCGGCAACCTGAAGCGCGTCTTGCGTGTCGGCAACAGCCATCGTGCACATTCGCCCACCCATCGATCTTCCACCAATTACCAAATCGGCTGTTGTGCAGCCGATATCTGCGGCAAAGCGACGCACTTCATCTTTGACACATTGCACAAGCACAGGGGCTGTATCGGGAAACTTCTTCCCTGCCTTGCGATACGGAAAGTCCACACGCAAAACAGGAAGCGGAGTGAGAGAGTTTTCTATTGCAATCAACGCTGCATGATCACGATTGCTTCCCGCACCAGGGAATAACACCACACCCTGTATCGGCATTGCGTTACGAACCGAGCAACACCCGGCGGGCTTCACTCAAATCGTTGATGTTTCCGCTTGCAGTGCGCGAGTCTCCGCCATGGTCGGGATGCACATTGCGCAAACTCTCGCGGAAGCGGGTTTGGATCTCGCGCTTTGTTGGCTTCACTGTGCCCGGCGGAAAACCAAGAAGCTCAAGTGCCCATGCTCGAGGGTCGGCCATCGCTGCAATGGTCGATGCATTACTTCCTGCCAGGTATGCAACAAATGTTTGGTTCAGTGGCCCACGCCATTTCATTGCCTTCACCAAAACGGGTGCGAGCTTTCTGCGAATAGTTGGCTCAAGACGCTCCAGCACATACACCGCACCAAGCACATGCTGCAACGGTGTTCCGCCTTCGGCAAATTCAAAACTGATTGATTCGTTCTCGCCGATCATGCGATGAGTGCTGCAGGCAAGCCCATGTCGGTCTGCCTGAAATCGATGGCGCAATCGTGGTTGAACAATCCGTTCGCCCTGTTCGATCTGGCCAATCAGCCGATGAATATCGGGAATCAGATCTTCATTAATGCTTCCCGAATATGCGGCAACGATTGCACCAAGCAAGATTCCACCCAATCCCGGGGTGGGATCTACGGGCAACGACACATGGCCTAATGACAAACGTCGAGTTGGGGTGATCGGACGCGAGTGCCAAAAATCAACTTCTGCAAGGACCTCTTTTTGAGATGGTGCCTCAGTTGTTGTCATCTACAAAAGTTACGCCACGACTATCGATTGAGTCCAAGCAAGAGTCAACAATTGCCTCCACCCCGATCGGCACGAGCAGCATGGTGCCATCCCAGCGATACCCAATATCTAAGTTGTCCAGCATGTCGCACAACTGCTTGCGCTCTGCTTCAGACCACTCGTCTAGTTCATATTCCGTGATGTTGTCTTCGCCCTCATTGTCGTCATCGTCGGAGTCATCGCGACTATCGAGCTCGTCTTCAATTTCATCCAAAATTGCATCGACAGATTCTTCTGAAACTTGGGCAACGAGCAATTCCGAGCCATTCCACGAGTGGGCAATTTCAGCATCAGCAAGTGCTGCTGCAACATCTGCTCGGTCATCCACCGACCAATCGGCAAGGTCGTATCGCGTGGTGAGCGCCTCTGGGTCTTTAGGGTTCCAATCGCTCATATACCGAACGCTACTTCGTTTCGGTCTAAATACGAATTGCGACTAGATTTTACGCCATGCCTGCACGTGAAAGACCCGACCGTAACCTTGCCATGGAGTTGGTGCGCGTCACTGAGTCTGCCGCACTCGCCGCTGCCCAGTGGGTGGGACGAGGCGACAAGATTGCGGCAGATGGTGCCGCTGTCGACGCCATGCGCAACGTGCTCGACACCGTCAGCATGGACGGAATTGTGGTGATTGGCGAGGGCGAAAAAGACGAAGCGCCCATGCTCTTCAATGGAGAGCGTGTCGGCAATGGCAGCACCCCGAACACCGATGTGGCAGTCGACCCTATTGACGGCACCACGCTTACATCACTTGGTCGGGGAAATGCGTTGTCGGTCATTGCCGTTTCCGAACGCGGAAGCATGTTCAACCCAGGGCCGTGTGTCTATATGGACAAAATTGCTGTCGGACCAGAAGCCGCACACGCCATAGACCTCGACTGGACTCCAACCAAGAACTTGAAAGAAATTGCGCGCACCACCAAGAAGCTGGTGAGCGAATTGACCGTCATGATTCTTGAACGCGATCGCCATAACGACCTCATCGCCGAGGTGCGCTCAACGGGTGCCCGCATTCGCCTCATCTCCGATGGTGACATCTTCGCTGCAATTGCTGCCGCTTCTCCAGATGTTGGTGTCGACGTACTGTTTGGCATTGGCGGCACCCCAGAGGGTGTCGTTGCTGCTGCAGCACTCAAGGCAATGGGTGGCGAAATTATTGGCCGACTGCACGCCCGCAACGATGCCGAACGCAAAGCCGCCGAAGATGCCGGCTACGACCTGAGCAAAGTGCTCACAACCGACGACTTGATTAGTGGTGAAGACATCTTCTTTGCTGCAACCGGCGTGACCGACGGTGAATTGTTAAAGGGTGTTCGCTACGACGCATATGGCGCTCGAAGCCACAGCCTTGTGATGCGCAGTCGAAGCGGAACGATTCGGTATATCGATACCCATCACCGCCACGACAGGCTTTCGGCGTATTCTTCCGCCGATAGCAAATAAGACGCGTAATTAGCGTCGCGTAATCAAGGCAGTGAGTTTGCGTCCTGCAGCACGCGGCAATACATCTGTAATTCCAGCCAACGTCTTATACAAAATGCCGGGGACAACAATCGGCTTGCCCTTAATCACTCCCTCAAGTCCTGTTCGCGCCACCAATTTCACTGATGTCCAGGCAACTGCAGGAAACTTACTTTCGTATTTGCTGGTGTTGGACACCGACTGAAACTCAGTCTTTGTTAAGCCTGGGCACAACGCCGTAATGCGAATGCCGGTGTTTGCTAACTCTTGATGCACTGCTTCAGTGAAACTGGTGACAAAGGCTTTTGTTGCCGAGTACACCGCAAGGCCGGGTTGTGCTTGAAACCCAGCAACACTAGAAACGTTAAGTATGTAGCCGCGGCCACGAGGAAGCATCAGGTTGACCGCTGCACTCGTAATGCGCATTAAGGCAACGATGTTCAGTTGCACTTCGTTGGCCAAGCGATTGGGATCAATGCGATGCATCGGACCCGAACTACCAAAACCCGCGTTATTGACGACGAGGTCAATTGGCGCCTTCGATACATCCCGCAGTCGTGCTTCAACAGCTTCAACACCCTGGGGCGTCAACAGATCTGCTGCCAGCACTTCAACATTTTGATACTGATTGGCAATGGCTTGCAGTCGATCTACACGACGCGCAACGAGCACCATCGGCACCCCAGCTTTACCCAACATGTGCGCCATCTGCTCACCGATGCCGCTTGAAGCACCCGTAATGAGTGCTTGCGTAAATGGATAGCTAGTGCGCGGCACGCGTCTCGGTTAGGCCACCCGATGCCGACAAGCGGGCATGAGCACGTCGTAATGCTGATTCGACCGTTGCATCGTGTTCACCACGCATTGCCGTCTCGGCACGCTCTTTTGCTGCACGAGCCCGCACAACATCAATCGCCTCTGCCAATTCTGCAGAGTCGGACAAGATGGTGACATGATCCGGAGCAACTTCGACGAAGCCTCCATGCACAGCAACATCTTGCACTTTGCCATCTACAAGATAGATACGCGTATGGCACTCGGTGAGTGCACCAAGAAATGCAATGTGCCCTGGCAAGAACGCAATTTCGCCACCATCTAAGGTGCGAGTAACGACCTGCTTAGCCTCGCCCGAAAACAGCACGCGCTCGGGCGATACCAGTTCTACGCGAAGGGCACCAGTTGACGCCATTATGAAGCATCCTCCTGCAACGACTTGGCCTTTGCGAGTACCTGATCCACGCCACCTACGTTCAAGAAGGCCTGCTCTGGAATTTCGTCCAAGTCACCCTTAATGATTGCTTCGAAGCTCTCGACGGTGTCTTCAGTCTTGACGTATTCACCCTTCAAACCGGTGAACACTTCAGCAACGAAGAACGGCTGCGACAAGAAGCGCTGTACCTTACGTGCACGCGAAACGGTGAGACGGTCTTCTTCGGAAAGTTCATCAAGACCCAAGATGGCAATAATGTCTTGCAGTTCCTTGTAGCGCTGCAAAATTTCCTGCACCTTACGGGCCGTTGCGTAGTGACGATCTCCAACAACTTCAGGCGACAAAATTGTCGACGTTGAAGCAAGTGGGTCCACTGCTGGGTAAATACCAAGCGATGCGATCTGGCGTGACAACTCGGTGGTTGCATCCAAGAACGTAAAGGTGGTGAATGGCGCTGGGTCGGTGTAGTCGTCGGCAGGTACATACACAGCCTGCAACGAGGTGATCGAGCGACCACGTGTTGAGGTAATGCGTTCCTGCAACTGACCCATTTCGTCAGCAAGTGTTGGCTGGTAACCCACGGCTGATGGCATACGACCAAGCAGAGTTGACACTTCCGAGCCTGCCTGTACATAACGGAAGATGTTGTCTACGAACAACAGCACGTCCTGGTTACGCACATCGCGGAAGTACTCCGCCATGGTGAGAGCCGAAAGAGCAACGCGCAAGCGAACCCCTGGTGGCTCGTCCATTTGGCCGAACACGAGTGCTGCCTTTTCGAATACTCCCGACTCTTCCATTTCCATGCGCAAGTCGGTGCCTTCACGTGTGCGCTCGCCTACTCCGGCGAACACCGACACACCGCCGTGGTTTGAGGCCACGCGGTTAATCATTTCGGTAATCAGAACGGTCTTGCCTACACCTGCACCACCGAACAAACCGATTTTTCCACCGGCGAGGTATGGCGTGAGCAAGTCGATGACCTTAATTCCGGTTTCAAACATTCGGCGGCTTGGCTCGAGTGCGGCGAAGTCTGGAGCCGGACGGTGAATGTCCCAACGCTCGACATCTTTGAAGTCATCGTTGTTGCCATCAAGGCAGTCGCCCCACACGTTCCATACATGACCCAATGTGATGTCGCCCACTGGCACTTGAATACCGTGACCGGTGTTGCGCACTGCCGTTCCGCGGCGCAGACCATCTGTTGGCTTCATACACACCACGCGCACTCGGCTGTTACCCAACTGTTGGGCAACTTCTGCCAACACCTTGACGTCCTTGCCATCTGATGTGATGGTGAACTCAAGTGCTTGGTTCAACTCTGGTAGTGATCCACGTGGAAACTCCACGTCGATTACTGGTCCTGCAATTGCGACGACTTTTCCGTCCTTCAACGCAGTTGGTGATGTTGTGCTCATAATGTGCTCCTCTTTCTCAAACTATTAAGCGGACTTGCCAGAGCCGAGTGCTTCAGCGCCGCCCACAATTTCCATAATTTCTGTTGTAATCGAGTCTTGACGCGCACGGTTCATAATGCGCGAGAGTGTCTTAATTAGTTCTTCTGCGTTGTCAGTTGCCGACTTCATTGCGCGCTGACGAGCAGCGTGTTCGCTTGCTGCTGCGTTGAGCAATGCTGCATACACACGGGCCTCAACGTAACGCGGAAGCAATGTTTCCAAAATGACTGCTGGATCTGGCTCGAATTCGTAATCGCTGTTTGCAGCCGACTTGCCGTCGCCACCTTCTACAACTGCGCTATCGAGCGGCACAAGGGGACGGCGCACTACTTCTTGGGTTCCAGCCGACACGAACCGCGTATACACCAACTCGACTCGATCAACGATTCCCTTGATGTACAAATCAACTACATACTCACCAATTGACTTTGCATCCGAGTAACCAGGAGCATCAGAAAAGCCAGCAAATCCGGAGCCCATGTTGTATCCACGGAAACGGAAATAACTTTCGGCTTTGCGCCCAACAGGCACTACCAAATAGTCCTTGCCTGCAAGCACATCGGCTTTGATTTCGCCTTCTGTTGCCCGCATAACACCCGAGTTGTAGCCACCACACAAACCGCGGTCGGCAGTAATGGCCACATAACACGTGGTCTTGACGTTCTCTCGTGTCTTCAAAAATGGCGAATCGCTTCCAGCGCCGCTGGCAGCCAAGTCTTTCACTACTTCAGTAATCATCTCCGAATATGGAACAGCGGCAACCACACGTTGCTGAGCCTTCACGATGCGCGAGGCAGCGATCAGTTCCATTGCACGTGTGATTTTTTTCGTCGCCTGCACGGAACGAATTCGTCCGCGCAGAATGCGCTCTTGACCGCCAGCCATCTAATTACTCCGTTGCGAGTGTCTTAGCGCTTGCGGCGTCTCCAACTTCGCCAGCAGATGTGGCGGTTGGGTCAGCGCTTGCTGATGCGGATGTTGCGATAAACGAAGCCTTAAACGACTTCACGATGTCGGCGAGATCCTTTGGCACATCTGCCTTTGGATCTTGACGAATTCCCGAAAGAACCGAAGAGTGACGGCTGCGCATGTGTTCGAGAAGTTCGTTCTCGAAACGGCGAACGTCGCTGACTGCGACATCGTCGAGGTAGCCCTTCGTGCCGGTGAAAATTGATACCACTTGCTCTTCCACCGGCATTGGGCTGTTGAGTGGTTGCTTCAACAACTCAACCAAGCGATATCCGCGCTCGAGCTGTGCCTTCGAAATGGCGTCGAGTTCGGAACCGAATGTGGCGAATGCTTCAAGCTCACGGAACTGAGCAAGGTCGAGCTTCAGTGTTCCTGAAACGCTCTTCATTGCCTTGATCTGTGCAGCACCACCTACGCGCGATACCGAGATACCTACGTCTACTGCTGGACGAACACCCGACTTGAAGAGGTTGTCCTGCAAGTACACCTGACCGTCGGTAATCGAAATCACGTTGGTCGGAATGTAAGCCGATACGTCGCCAGCCTTGGTTTCAATTACTGGCAATGCAGTAAGTGAACCTGCACCGTTTGCGTCGCTCAATTTTGCGGCGCGCTCGAGCAAGCGGCTGTGTAGGTAGAACACGTCTCCTGGGTACGCCTCACGGCCTGGTGGACGACGAAGCAACAACGACATTTGGCGATATGCCTCGGCTTGCTTCGACAAGTCGTCGTACACAACAAGTGCGTGCTCGCCGTTTTCCATCCAGTGTTGACCCATTGCGCAACCGGCATATGGTGCCAAGTACTTAAACGGTGCTGGGTCAGATGCTGGAGCAGCAACAACAACGGTGTATTCAAGCGCGCCGTATTGGCGAAGTACTTCAACAGTCTGTGCAACGGTTGAACCCTTCTGGCCGATGGCTACGTAAATGCACTTCACGCCAAGTCCGCGCTGGTTAATGATGGTGTCAATCGCGATCGTGGTCTTGCCGGTCTTGCGGTCACCAATGATGAGCTCGCGTTGACCGCGACCAATTGGGGTCATCGCATCGATCGACTTGATTCCGGTCTGCAATGGCTCGTGTACTGGCTTACGACCCATGATTCCTGGCGCCTGAATTTCTACACGGCGCGAAATTGAACCAACGATGTCACCCTTGCCATCAATTGGCGTGCCGAGCGCGTTAACTACGCGACCCAACATTGCGTCACCAACTGGCACCGACAAAATGTTGCCAGTTGACTTCACTGGCTGACCTTCTTCAATTTCATCAGCATCACCGAGAATTACGGCACCGATTGAATCTTCGTCAAGGTTAAGTGCGAGGCCAACGATGCCGCCTTCAAACTCGAGCAATTCGTTTACAGCGCAATCGGGAAGGCCGCTTACGCGCGCAATACCGTCACCCACTTCGGTCACGCGACCAACGGTGCGTGCTTCAGTTGATGCTTGGAATCCATCAAGACTCTTATTAATCGCTGCCGCAATATCACTTGCGGAAAGTGTTAGATCAGCCATGTTTATGTCCTTTCAGAACGAAATCAGATTCGGGTCTTCAAATTGTCGAGGCGGGTGCGAACAGTGTCGTCAATAACTTTGTCACCAACAGTGGCAACAAGACCACCGATGACGCTTGGGTCAACAACAACTTTCAGGTTCACTGTTTTGCCAGTTGCTTTGCTGAGCGCTGCAGCCAAACGAGTTTGCTGATCATCAGTCAACGCAATCGCGCTGCGTACTTCAGCGAGATCTTGATTGTTGCCGGCAGAGGAAAGCGCAATAACTTCATCAAATACTGCAGGCAGTTCGCGAACCTGGCCACTGGCAACGATCATCGAAACGATCTGCACGGTTGCGCGGTTTGCACGAGTACCAATCAACTGCTCGACAACTTGCAAGCGACGCTCGGACGGAATGGTTGCATCGCCTAAAACATTGCGCAACTCATCGCTCGACTCGTACGCGCGTGCAACTGCATACAGCTCATTGCTAATTGCATCGGCTGCACCTTCGGCTTGCGCAATTGCGAACAATGCCTGTGCGTATGCCTTTACTTTTGCGTTACTCATCGCCCTGCTCCAACCTTCGAAATGAAGTTTTCTACGAGGTCCTTATGGATCTGATCATTGAGCGTTGCAGCAACCACGATTGGTGTTGCACGCGATGCAAGCACTGAAATTTCATTGCGCAGTTCGTCTGATCCGCGTCCACGTGCCGCAGAAATTTCTGCTTCTGCTTTCGCTTCAAGTTCAGCAATTTCTGCAGTCATGCGCGTACGTCCTTCGGCCAACACTGCAGAAGCTTGTGCGTCTGCTTCGGCCAAAATGCGTGCGCGCTCTCCCGCAACATCACCTAATGCTTTGCGGATATTCTGAGCGTCGCTTTCTGCGGTGACCTTCGCGGCTGCCGCATCGTCAAGCTCTTTCTGAATTTTCTCAGTACGAGCCGAGAAGCTCTTCTTGATCATTGGTCCAGCAAATTTCACCAACGCGCTCACAACGATGACTGTTGCCAAGCCACCGTAAATGATTTCGGCAGTTTCCGGCAATATCCAGCTGTGTGTCTGGGTTGGGTCCTCTGCCGCCAACAATGAGATGACGTGCGCCATCATGAACGTGCTCCAGTCTGCATTACTTGTTGCACGGCTTTTTGAACCACACTCGCGTCAGGAGACTTGCCCACTGCAAGCTGCGTGGTGTGTTCAGTTACCGATGCAACGGCTGCGGCCACTTGGTCGCGTACTGCGTTGCGTGCTGCTTCAAGTTCTGCTTCGGCTGCTGCGCGCTTCGTAGCGATGCGTGCGTTGGCTTCTGCAATCTTGCTGCTGCGTTCTTGATCCAATGTTTGGCGTGCCTTGTCGACGCGTGCTGCTGCTTCGGAGCGAACCGTTGCAATTTCAGCCTCGTACTTCGACACGTCCGACTTTGCGGCCGATCGAGTTGAGTCGGCCGACTCAAAGTCTTCGCGAATGCCGTTGTAACGAGCGTCCATTCCCTTTTTGATTCGGGGGAACAAGAACACGCGCATAATGACCAGGAACACGAGGAACGAACCAGCACCCCAGATGAGCTCTTTGCTCTCTGGTGCGATTGGGTTCGGTCCTGTCGTTTCGGCAGCGCTTGCTTCTGTTCCGCCTTCAGCGGTCTCAGCAGCAACGCGTACCTGTACCAGGCCACCTTGCAGTGTCGTTACGTGAACTCGCATTGGGATCAGGCGAACTTCAGCAGAATGAAGGCAACGAAGCCGATAAGTGCAAGAGCTTCGGTAAATGCAACACCAAGGAACATGGTGGTGCGGACCATACCTGCGGACTCCGGCTGACGTGCCATTGCTTCAATGGCCTTACCGAAAATCATTCCAATTCCGATGCCAGGTCCGATTGCTGCAAGACCATATGCAAGACCCGCCATCTGAGCAGCGGCATTTGCCTTTGCTTCAGCTGGTGTGAGTTCTGCTGCAACGCGAATGCTCGCGTGTGCGATTCGTGTTAACGCTTCCATTTTTTATCTCCTGTTTAGTTGTTTAGTTTTTTGTGGGTATCTGTCGGTAACTGATCTATCTGAACTGTCTGAATTAGTGCTCTGGGTGCGTTGCCCCACCGATGTACACCGCGGTAAGCACCGTGAAGATGTACGCCTGGAGGAATGCAACCAAGATCTCAAAGCCCGTCAAGAAGATGAGCAAGGCGAATGGCAAAATACCGATTGGTACGAGGAAGAACCTCTGTGTCTCTGCCTGAATAAGCGACTGGGTGAGCAATGCGAAGATCACAAGCAAAAGGTGACCAGCAAGCATGTTTGCAAAAAGTCGAACTGCCAACGAGAACGGACGAACAACAAGAGTTGAGATCAGTTCAATTGGTGTCACCAAGATGTACAGCGCCTTGGGAACTCCCGGTGGGAACAACACATTCTTGAAATAACCGAACAAACCTTGGTGCTTAATGCCTGTTGCGTTGAACACCACCCACACGAGCAAAGCCATGAACGCAGGAATCCCCATGCGCGCAGTTGCTGGCATTTGAATGAATGGAATAATTCCTGGCAAGTTGCACAAGTAAATGAACACAAACATGGTGAGCAAGAACGGCGTCCAACCCATTCCTGATTTGCCCATGGTTTCCATGATGATGTTCTTCTCAACAAACTCAACGATTATTTCTGCCAAGTTGCGGCTTCCCTTGGGAGCTTTGCGCCCATCTTTAAGCGAAGCAACAAGGAATAAAGCAATCCCGATTACTGCAGACAAAATTGCAATAATGACGACCTTATTAATTCCCGGTACAACATCTTTCCAACGAAGAATGGTGTTAATCGGTGGGAAGCTAAAACCGCGCCCCGCGCTTTCACCAAGAATTACTGCAATTTGGTTTGAGAACACT
>Ga0129324_10001522_pt1 | contig 14805 bp, 9 predicted proteins | sample CPBDNA_7_FD_96879 | JGI IMG/M metagenome (GOLD analysis project Ga0129324, IMG submission 96879) | Freshwater to marine salinity gradient microbial communities from Chesapeake Bay, USA - CPBay_Spr_15_0.2_DNA | ecosystem: Environmental > Aquatic > Marine > Coastal | place: USA: Chesapeake Bay... | reverse complement strand
TACGATTTCCAAAATCATTTCCATCAAATATCTTTTTTAATTCATTTGTGGATTTTAATTCCTTTCCGTCTATTGCCTTATAAAATGTATAATCTTTTACATTATGGTCTTTAAAAAGTGTAGTGATTGCTTTTTTTCTATCAGGGCGTCGAGTTAAATTAACTACTTTAAAATTATTGTTTTTGAGCTGGGACTTATTTTCAAAAAATTGTGATTCGTTATTAAGCTGATATGCGTTCTTTTTATCACTATTCATTTCAGATGTTAATCTTCCAATATGACGATGTGTTATTCGATTGAAAAATGCTGTTTTATAATTCGCGTCATTCCATTTGTCAGCATAGTCGCGTTCAAAAAACTGATTAGGTGTATCATAATTACCTAAACTCAATATCGGTTTTACTAATGTCATTGAAGGACGAAAACTATAATGCGGCCAATAATGCGAGTTTTGAACATTTGTTATATTTTCGTTGGGCCGGTGATCTTGCAATAAAATGTTTGAATATAAGGGTGGTGTTTTCATTGATAAATGACTTTTTACTCTATAATGTTCTATGGTTTCAGCATAATTTCTATTAAACACAATTTGTTTGATATTATGGTTATTATTCGATAAAACTTCAATCGATTCTTTAATATAATTCATTGGATGATAAAACAGAAAATCATCTTCCATATGTATCCAGTATTTCGGTTTCATCGTTTGTAATTTATTCCATATAATATTCATACTTGAACGATGACCTTTTTCGTCAATGTTTTTCATATAATATTCAATCCAATTATATGTTGATTTCATGTATTTTCTATCATCGGTCGTTGAATTATCATCAACACAAAACCAGTGACTTATCATATTTATATCATTGCAATGATTCATAAAGGAATTAATCGTTTGTTTAAATAAATCTAGACGTTTACACGTAGTAAATGTAATCAATACTTTATTTTTGTCAGGATTTGCTTTATGGTGTTGTAATGCTTTCTGAATTTGTTTAACTATATTTTTATTTAAATTTGTAAATAGAGATTTATTTTTTTCAAATAGAAAATTCCATAATTCAATCGCAATTTTATTATTAACTATATCATTATCATTACATATAAGCGTATCTAATGCTTTAAAGAGTGATAGCGTATTTTTATCATTTTCTAGTAAATCTTTATAACAACAAAACAAATTATTTATAATAACACCTAACTCACCTTTTCCGACAATTTGATTTATTAATACTTGTTTACAGCAATTGTAGCCTGTTTCTTTATCGTGAACATTATATGCCGTTATACCATTATAAAATTCAAGTTTATCCTGATAGAAGTGTTTGTTAATGAATAATTTTTCATTAGGATTTTTATTATAATTTTTGTATCTGTGATAAAGCGCATTGATTAAAACGTATTGATTTGAATTATACAAGTATTCAATTGCCATGATAAGTCCTTCAATTCGTTCATTATCATATTCTAGTGTTTTCAATAAATATTTTAAAGAATTTTCCATATCATTTTTCTCTCTATATATCATTCCAATTTCTTGCGCCGAATAATATTTTTCTTGATTCCAGTGGTTGTTAATATCCAATACTTTTTTATACCACTCAATTGCTTTATTATGGTATTTATTTCCGGCATCTTTATAACTACGCGCACAATAAAACGCATAACGTCCTGACAATCCTTTATCTGGTAATGATAATTCAGATTGATATGCTTTTTCTAGTATCATTGCGTCATCATAATACTTTGTTGGATTCTGACTACGATTTCCTGTTCTACCTGAATCAATAAAGTAATCTCCTTCAACAACTCCATTTTCTTCATTAATTGGTTCCTTATTTGATAAAAATTCGTGTAATACTCCTTTGAATTCCCATTTTTTATGATTATTTATTAATAATGGACGCACATATTCAAACCCTTTTCCAAATTTCAACATATAACGATCAACCCATTTATTTTTTGGTATTGTATTGAATGGTAATATTAAATCACCATTTATTTTATCATCGGCATCAAAAATAAGTAAATAATCAGTTTTGTCATATGCACTTTCTAATGCTTTTGAACGATTATACCCAAAATCTCTCCATTCATGCGAAACTAGTTCTCCTGGAATTCCTTTTTTTAAAAAATAGTCATTTATAATCTGTTGTGTTCCATCAGTAGACCCAGTATCCGAAATAACCCAATAATCAAAATTGATATACTTAAACAGATTATTAAATGTATTTACAATAACATTTGATTCATCTTTCACTATCATATTCAAACATATGGTAGGAAATTTATTACTATTTGGTTTTTCTGAAATAGTTAAATTCATTTTAATAATTGAACTATTGTAATTTTAAATATATATTTTATTAATTAATATGTTTTCTTTCACTCTTATATTTATATAATAATTCACCTATAACATTAATTCGTGATTTAATTCGTGATTTAATTCGTAATTTAATTCTGGTTCAATGTCTTCTACGTCCTTTGTATTGTCATCATTCATTGATTTATAATTTTTATTTAAATATTTATCAAGATATCTGTAGATTCGATTAATATCTAATTTATTAATTTCATATAATTCAAACATGTTATATATTTCTTCTTCAGTATATTTATCTTTCAAATTGATAAAAAAAGAAAACATATCTTTTTTATCTAATGATAATTTTTGACATAGTTCTTGAATAAATAAAAAATTATTATATTCTGTGCTATATTTTGTAAGAACTTTTGTAAACCTTATTTCAGGCGGACCTTGTATTGTATTTTTTGTATTTTTTGTATTTTTTATTGTATCATGTAGTATTTTGTTACAATGAAATGTTTTTATTAGTGAGCTCATTTCGTTAAATTGCCATATTTGTTTTTGAAATGTGATTCGATCAATATAGTCAGAAAAACAAATATTATCTAATATTTTTTTATAAAGTGGCATCCTTATATTTTTTGGTTCATTGCTTATTATGTCTATAACATTTTCATGCCATAATAGACCAACAATAGTTCTATCCGTATCATTCATTATAGTATTATGTTCTGATATACTATGTTGATCGTTGAATAATTTTTGTGTAATTTCTTTTGTATCTTCATTGTATGATTTAAGTTTAAATATACTTTTAAATAATTCATTTTTTAATATATCATTGTTATAGTTATACATTTTATTAATTGAATTTAGTTTTCGTAAATCACCTTGTAAAAATATAGCTATATTTTTTTTTGTAGTATCATCTATGATTGGTAATGATAAATTTAAAATTGTTTGCATTTGATTATCAGACGGCGTATTCAATTCATATACATTACATACTTTCATTAATTCTTTAATTTTTTTATCCACATGATAACTACTTATACAAATAATCGGAATAAATGATAATTCCTCAAGTTTTTGTTTCTTTGTTTTTTTTGGACGTATAATTTTTATCAATGAATTAATACCACCTTTATCACCATTATTCATGCCGTCTATTTCATCCATTATAATGGCAATTGGTTTGGATTTTTTTTTAAATAGACTAATAACACTTTTGTCTGACATATTATTTTTTGTTATGGTGTCAATTACCGATTTATTCCTAATATCACCCGCATCATATTTAATAATATCATAATTCATTTCATTTAATAAATTTACAATAAATTGGGTTTTTCCACTACCTGGTGCTCCGTAGAGATAAATTCCACGCTTAAATGATAAATTTGTTTTATTTTGTTCAAAATTTGTTAAAATATTTTTTATAGATTCACACGTAGTTTCTCTTTCTAAAATATTGTTATAATTAGTATATTGCATTATTAAACAATATATTAATGTTTTTATATATAATTCATCCTTAAGATTTTTTATTTTTTAACTACATAATTCCGGATTATCTGAAATACCATCCCATGTTAAATTACATGATTTTGCCCATTTATGTTTACCGCATAAACCAGATTGTCCTGCCCATCGTGGACCAGAAAAATCCACTTCACCGCGACATCCACTATTATCATTTCCTAAAGATTTGGTATTTATACATATATTACCAGACATATCCCAGTAATCAGGACAATTAGGAATAACTGGAGGATAATCAGAGTTATATTTTTGACGATACAAAGCAATACCTATAAAACATAATGTTAGTATTAAAATAATAATAGCAATTGTGGCTACAGTTTTTTGAAACATAGTATATAATATAATTACATAATATTAGTTTTTTCAAAAGTAGTTTTTTCAAAAGTAGTTTTTTCAAAAGTAGTATTTCATAAATATAATATAAAATAATTTTTCTATTAGATTTATATAAGAATATGAATATGAATAAGAATATGAAGATGAATAAAGAACCAAGCAATGGACGAGTAGATATATTAGGGCCAAATATAGAACAACTTTTTTCTATGGCTGATAGAATACCTATTAATAGCACTAAACATTCTTTTAGAGATGCTATGACAGGAAATTGGTATGATACACAATTATCAACAGCGTTTTTTAGTGGAAAAAATATACAAATTGTTCAAAACGGCATTCGTGCTGGTGTATACAATAAATCAAACCAACAATATGTAGTAGGTGAACAAAATATGGATGAATTACAAATTATCATGCGTGCCATATTTTTACAATATGCTAAAAATTTACCCATTGATATTCCTGGTCAAATTAAAGATTTGAATCAAATTGTTTTGGATTTTTCAATCAATCAAGTATATGGTGAAGCAGATGGGTATATGAAATACAAGAGAGATGCTAGCACACTGGTTGTTCCTATTGCTATGCCTATTATGTCTACCACAAATGATAAACAACTTGAGCTTAAAAAATGGTTCTAAATATGGTTTTAAAAATTGATTGTAGCTTGATTAAATGATATAAGATAACTCTTGGGTTATATCATTTGTAAAAAATTGAAAACTTTTTCAAAATATATAACGAATAACACACACAAACCAACCAACCAATTTAGAATGACCGACACGACCAACAACCAGTATATGCAAGAACTATTAGACCGAGGCGTCGCCGTGATTCCTTACCCAGAATTCATCAGAAAAAACTTTGATTGCGCCACATTCCTTAGCGGGCAAAAAGAGTTTATTCGTTCCGATAAAGACACCACCAAGTATGTTATGGGTGGATTTGGTGCTTTCGGAAATCCATCCAGCTTTCACCACGAAGAAGTGCGAAAGTTGCGCTTGTCTGTTTTCAAATACATGCACCCATTATTTGAAAAAACATTCAAAGGCCAATATTTAGAAGGCATTGTAGACCGCTTTGCTAAACGAGAACCAGGCACATCCGTATCACCTGAATCGTGGCACCGCGATATTTCAAATGTGAAAAAAAAGAAAACACACGGCGAGCCAGGAGATATTATCTATGGCGGCTGGGTCAATCTAGACGAAACGAACACACAATACTTTACGTGTATTCCAAGCACCCACACTGAAGAAGTCATTGGTTCTGGATTCGCGAAAATTACCAAAGCCGATATCCCCTATTACAATTCAAAAAAAGAAAAAATCAGTGTCCCACCTAACCATTTGATTATCTTCAACGAGAAACTCGTTCACGCCGTCACGCCGTCCAAGATTAAAATCGACACTTATCGCTTGTTTATGAAATACCGCATCACTCGCAACCCATGTTGTCCATTGTTCGATCCGGTTGAGATTTCAAAAATTATCGACGAGCAAGGCGTGTTCCCGCTGAGTTTAGAACAAACGCCGCCAATGTATTCAAAAATACATATGGTCAACTGGCGTAAACGTGTAGAAGAATTTAGTTTGAATTTTCATCCCCAATTTCTAGAACAAAAAAAGTTGAAGACCGAGACCGAAACGACATCGTATGTAAAGCGAATAATGCCGAGTTTGAAGCAAGCGGGACTTGATTTATTCAGTCCCTACAACGACGAAGAAAAACAGATGTTGACCTTAGTTCAGCTTTAATAAAATAAATTATATGAAAAAATTGAAAGGCTAATAACCTTTTTTTATAATTATAATAAGAATTACCAAACAACATGGCAAATAATATAGCAATCACCACCACCATTGAAGAACAATTATTTGAAGATATCAAGAAAACTCATGATGAAAATAATGTGAGTTTTATAGAGTATCAACAAAGACACAATAAATTATTAGAAGTATATAATAATAATATAAAATTTATTGATTTACAAAAATCAACTGGTCGCATAACTAACATAGAATGGTGTTGTTATATTCAAAAAATACAAGAAGACTTTATGGTCAAGTTATCTAAGATTCATGATATTATAAATCCAGTTATTAACCAAATAAAATCTCAACAAAAAATGAATCTCCACTATGAAGATGAAGATGATCCATTTTCAGAAAAAGAAGATAGTTTATTCAATGACAAAATACGTTTACGTGCAAATTTTATGGGTATAACCGGGGGATGTTTGTATAATAGCTAGTATATTACTATCTAATAGTTCATTTTCATTAATTTATGTAAATAAATATTTTTTTAATTGTAATAAAATTGAAAATAATATAAATGATACATAATATTGTATATACGATTAACCATCATGGCAACACACGCCTTCATATTTACTGATGACATTGCTCACAATTTAGTAAAAATCTACTACAAATGTTGCGGAGAACTAGGTGATTATAGGGAAAATCTTTTTCACTACAACCCATTTAATTATTTCAAAACCTTGATTACAAAATATGATATTCACAAAGGTAACAAAGAAATGTTATATAAAAATATAGATAAACTATTTGAATTAATTGGAGTGATGGTGGATTATATTATTCCACCTGAAACTGAACATATGCGTGAAGAATTATTATTTTCCGAATTAATGGATGTTATTAAAAATAAGAATGATATTTCTGATATCAGTGAATTTAATGAAGAGTCGTATGAGAATTTATACAATGAAGTAATGAAGAAAATTATTGAAGTAAACGAAGAAGATTTGCCCATAAATAAATTAAAGGAAGTTTCAACTCAATTATCAAAATCAAATGAATTATTGATTGAACTATTGCCAATGATGCGAATGCCAAGTCAACGACAAATTATAGTTATTTGGAATTCATTCAAGCAAGAATTTATTTCAAACAATGGTGTGTGGGGTCATTATTCGAAAGAGCCCAGTGAACGTATTAAAAAGAATCCAGGAGGAAACAAATTATATATTTTATACACGACATACAATTCTCTTTATCCGGCATTGATGGACAATCTCTGGTTTGATTTTATTCAATCAACTATATTTCATCTTTATGAAATTTATGTTGTAGATGAAAGAGAGGGATGGTCACATCAGAATTTACAAAAATTTTTAGAACAAAACCTAGTTATTTATAATGAATGAAATAATGAAAAAAATGAAATCCCATAAAAAATATACATATTAATAAATAATTTTATCCTTTTTATTACTCCTTTCTATATCTAATATATTTTTACTTATGCTTTGATACAATTTTTTTCTTTTTCATAGAGGCAGATGTATTATTGGTTGACGATGAAGATGATTTTTCTTTTAGTTGTTCTTCCTTTTCTTTTTCAGTAACAATTTTCATGTATTCCTTTCGCAAGACATCCAATTCATTCAACCATATTTGTTTTTCGGTAATGCTTTTTAATGTTTCAAGTTCGCCATTCTTCCGGTCGCGTTCGGTCATAATCTTGGCGACGTTTTCTTCGGTCACACTATCCATTGGCAACCTTACCAAATATTTATAATCTTCATCCTCGTCTACGATATCATAGGTTCGTTCCTTCAAAATCGCAGATACTTCTGCACTTTTCTTTTTACGGAGGTCAATTGTATCTCCCAATATTTCACTAATAAATCGAGCCTTATTAGATAATACACATGATTCCTTTTCAAGCGCAATGACTTGATATGCTTTACGTTTTACATAATAATCCATACGCACGTCCATAAAACGCACAATAAGGTCTTCTACTTTTTCGCATTTAATCAATTTTTCTTTTTCATCAAACACGTGCATATTTGTTGTGCTACGCGTAGTGTATAATTTTAATAATTTTTCGAGTGCATTACATTCAACATCACCTTCTCCACCATTCATTTCTGATTGTAATTTTGAAATAACACCAGGCGCAAATGTAATTGTAAAATCAACACTTGTATCAGTGCTCATATCAATATAATCCTTCACTTGATTAACAACCTTTGATTTTTTTTGACCCTTGCCATTTTTCTTATCATCTGCTTCATTTGTTGAAGGCTTAATGTCAATTAATTCTTCAATGTATTTTTTATAATCATCGGTCCAAGTGCCAATTGGCAATTCAGTAATACGCACTTGTTTATCTGACAATACTTGGTAGACACCTTTAATTAAATATTTACTTTCAGTCAGTGGAATAATTTTTCCCTTGAAGCCAGAATAATAAGGCATTAAGTTTAATGTTTCAGTGTGATTTGTCTCTTTTAACCTATCAGTAATATAATCAATAATGGTCAACGGGTTGTAATTCAAAATGTCTGTACTAAAACCGGTCCCAATACCTTTCCCTCCATTAATCAATTGCATAGGGATAATAGGCACATAAAACATAGGTTCCACAGGGGTTCCATCATCTTCAAGGTAGGTTAAAATCGCATCATCAGCTTCAGGGAAAATCAATCTTGTCAATTTACTCAAGTGAGTGCAGATGTATCTTTCAGATGCCGCATCATCGCCACCTTGTAAACGCGTTCCAAATTGTCCGTTGGGTTGCAATAGGTTAATATTATTTGACCCAACAAAATCTTGGGCCATATTGATAATAGCGCCATATAAACTTTGTTCACCATGATGGTAGCGGCTTTTTTCTGATACAGAACCGCCTAGTTGAGCGACCTTTACTTCATTTGTTAAACGTCTTAACAAACAAGTGTAAAGAATTTTACGTTGACTGGTTTTAAGACCATCAATCCCATTAGGAATTGAACGTTCGCAATCATATTTAGAGAAGTGAATCATCTCCTGCCCAATAAAATCTTCATAAGGAACTTCCTCCTTATTTGTATCCAAGTATAAATTTCTATCATAATTTTCTAACCATTCTTTTCGGTCACTCGCTCTCTTTTTATTAAATACTTTATCAATCGCATTACGGCTCACTTCACCATTGCTAATAAATTTAATAATTTTCTTATTTACAAAATATTCTTTGAACTCTTTTCCAGTGCTAGTGCCTAGACCCTTATAGTATTTAATAGTCCACCCTTTTGAATTATTAGTTTTCTTCCATTCATCATACTCACCATCATTGTAAAATAAACGCTCGTGGTTGCCTTTTCGAGCTTTAATAATGGGCGTATTCATGAATCCAATAAACCCAGGAATTGAAAGTAAGGTAGTCCATTCTGAATCAAATAGATTAATACATAAGCCCTTGATATGGCTACCATCTAAATCTTGATCAGTCATAAAGACAATTTTACCATAACGCAGTAATTGTCGTGCTTCTTCTGGTGTATATTTTTTACCGGCTTCTAAACCAACAATTTGTTTTATTTCGTGGATTTCTTTTACTTCTGATACACGCTTGGCTGCTTCACCTCGCACATTAAACAATTTACCACGAAGAGGATACACGCCAATTGTATTGCGGTCAGTTGTTGATAAACCGCTCATAATACCGGCTTTGGCTGAATCTCCTTCACAAAGAATCAATGTGCATTTATCGCTATTTGCTCCACCAGCATCATTCGCGTCAACCAACTTTGGAATACCACGAACAGACTTGCTTTTTACGCCATCTTGTTTCTTAATGGTTTTAGTTGTCTTTACTTCAGTTAAAGCACACGCGGCATCCATAATACCAAGTTTTGCCGCCTTTTCAATGAACTTATCGCTGATTTCACAAGAAGAACCAAAACTAGCAACAGGCGTATTCATATAATCTTTTGTTTGGCTGTCAAATGCTGGATTTTCAATAACACATCGCACAAAGAGAAAGATTTGTTCTTTAATTGTGTTCGGTTTTACATCAATCTTTTTTTTCTGCTTAATAAAAGCAGTCATTTTTCTAACGAATTGATTTAAAATATAGTCAACATGTTTTCCTCCCTTGCCTGTAAAAATCCCATTGACAAAAGAGACCTGAGTAAATTCTTCTTTAGGCGCCATACACACAACATATTCCCAGCGTTCATTCACTTCTTCATGAACACGAGTAGTTGTGCTTTTATCGCCAACATATAAATCAACGTATTGTAAGAAGTTTTTAATTGGGACAATTTCACCATTGTATTTCACCTTAACACTTTTATCTGTAACTGCAGCCAAATCATAAATACGGCGCTTCAACAAATTCAACATATCACTTGTTAATCCTTCATTTAATCCCATACGCTTATAATCCGGCTTGAAAGAAATAAGTGTATATGGTTTATTTGAGCATTTTGTAACAGACGGCGGTTTAATGACATTCAAATTATCTTCAAATTCTTGAGTGTATTTTAGTTTACGGATATGGTCGATTGTTTCAACACGGCCATGCGTAGACCAAATAAATCCAAGTTTAATCCCAAAACCATTCTTTCCGCCAGTGACCTTTTTTGCTTCTTTATCATAGTTTGTTGACGTGCGTAGATGGGCAAAAATAAGTTCAGGAATCCAAATATCTTCATCTGGGTGTTTAGCAATATCAATGCCATTTCCATTATTATAAATTGTAATAACGCCATCTTTTTCATCAATTGTTATATTGATTTCAGTAACAGGTAAAGCTTTCTCTTGTCCTTTATCAATAGACTCTTTCATACGAACAGAATGATCGCGGGCATTTACAAGTGCTTCATCTACAATTTTATAAAGTCCAGGCACAATAGAAACTTGCTTGGCTACAATAGAAATGACACTTTTTGTAGATGTCGACCCATCACCGAGACACTCTTTTTTTTCTTCATTTTCTTCTGTAATAAATGAATCATAATCGGTTAGTGTCATTGAGCCAGTATATGTATCCGGATTATCAAGCACGTGCTCTTTATCAGTTTTTTTTTGATATTTATTGGCCAATTCGGTATCATTTTTGCCGGTTGCCTTGACCTTGGTGTTGGTGTTGGTGTTGGTTGTCATGATCTTGGTATTCTCCATCTTGATTATTAGTATAATACACTTTATTTATAAATCGTTTTTTCAATTTTATTTTTAATATATTATATATTTCATTATATTTAACAATTTTGTAGGTAATTTATAAAAAAAGAATAAGCATTTATATATGGCCTTTGACAATAGTTACAATTTTTCATATACAGGAGATAGTCAATATTTTGAAAAAAAAATAGGCGTTAAGTCTCTTTATATTATAACAAGAGGTGCCGGCGGTGCTGGAAATGCTTATTCTTCAAGTGGAGGAGGAGGGGCATATGTTTTTTCAAATTATACATTTTTGCAAGAAGATATTTCTTATAATATTATAGTAAATGTAGGAGGTGGAGGAAAAGCACCGCCTTTAAAAACCGGTGGTATTACACTTGGGGGAAATTCTCAAGGTAATAATGGTGGGAATGGAACAACTTTAGAAGGTTTATCAAGTGGAGGTGGTGGAGGAAGCACAAGTGTTTATTATATGGATTCTGAATCAAATATTCCTATTAAAATTATTGCTGGAGGAGGCGGAGGTGCTGGAAATAATGTAAATACAACAGGAGGTAGTGGAGGAAAAATAGGTAATAATGGTTCCGGTGCTGGCAGCGGACAAGGAGGTAATACAAGTTTAACTGGAAATGCTGGTCTAGGTGGGTTAAATGGAGGTGTTAATGGTTATCGATACATTGATAGTAGTTATAATAATGGACAAAATTATACTTTTATAGGGGGTGGTGGAGGAAGTGGTGGAACCTTTGCAGGTGGAGGAGGTGGTGCTGGTTATGGTGGTGGTGCCGGCGGTAAACAAGGCGGTGGTGGTGGTGGCGGTAGTTTATCAACCGCAAATTTCATTTCATATATTTCTGGAAATGGAGGTGCTGGTGGAGGCATTGGTATGGATGGTATTAATGGTAGTGTTCAATTTTTATGGAATGCAAAACCACTCGTTGTGCCAACGCCTATTGTTAATATGTTTATGTTAAATCCGCAACATACAAATCATAGTATATATAGAGCCCCATCAGTATTACCAACAACTATATTAAGTTATTCTACAATTGCGTCATCTAATCCTAATGCTGTTGCAATAAATGGAGACAATGAAATTTATATTATTTCTGGTGATGGTTCTCTCTATGCTTTTAATAATGATTTTACATTTAGATGGCGTTATTCGATAACTGATTATCAATTTGTAGGAACACCGGTCATTGGTTTAGATGATACGATATATCTTTCATCAAAAACAAATTTATCAACAAAATATTTTTATGCTTTAGTTGATAATGTAGTATCTGCTGGATTGAAATGGAAATTAGCAATACCAAGTGGAGGTAATTGTATAACATCACCAATTATAGATATTAGTCAAAATATATATTTTGGAACAGATAATGGATTAATTTATAAGGTGAATGATGGAACTGTATCAGGAGGTATTGGTTGGAAATATCCTGCCTCGGCAAATTCTAATATTATTGTAACTGGTCCACCGGCATTAGATATTTCTAATACCAAAATTTGTTATACTGCGTATAATTCTACCGCATCTACATCAACAATTAATATGATTGATTTATCTAATAATATAAATTTTGATAGTTTGGGTTTAATGTGGTCAAATACTATAAGTGATACCGATATTAGCGGAAATTATACAACACCTTCTATTAGAGAAAATGACAGCGTTTATGTTGGTACAACAAAAGGCCACGTATACGCGTATGATATTAGTAGTAATACCGCAGATGAAATATGGAATCCTATTTATGTGAATGATGTTAGTTTATCTGCGATTGCTGTTTGTCCAAATGATAAAATTTATTTTACTTCTAAAAATGCATTCAATATAATAGATAACTCGAATGGTATTTTAGATTGGAAATATGAAATTGATGTGTCTAATCACGCTATATCAAATAATTCTATTCCTACTATTGATTCAAGCCATAATGTCTATTTTGGAACTAGAAATAATTATTTACATTGTATTAATCCATCTATACGTAAACATTTGTGGCAATATAAAGCAGGTAGTTCAATTCAATCAACGCCAGTTATTGATAATTATGGTCATATATTTTTTGGAGCAAATGATGGGAAAATTTATGATATGAGTGGGAATGGAACTGAAATATCGCCTACTACACCTGTTGTAGCTATGTATATGTTAGATGTTCGCCATACAGGTGTTAGCCAATATACTGGACCTACTACACAACCTTCAAATGTATGGAACACGCCAGCTCCATTTGTTTCAGGTAATTTATTTGTATCTCCATCTATTTCAATTGGTTCAACTGGTATTCTTTATTTAGGATCGAATGATGGGTATATTTATTCTATAAATTCATCAAATGGTTCTCAGATTTGGAAAACGCAAGTAAACAATACAAATCGTGTTCCATTTACATCACCTAATTCAATATACACTACACCAGCTATTGGGTCTGATGGAACAATCTATATAGGTTCAAATGAAGGATATATTTATGCCTTAAATCAAGACGGAACTATCAAATTTTCTTATAATGCCGGATATCCTTTACAATCTTCACCAATAATTGATTCAAATGATGCTATTTATTTTGGCGCAGGAAAAAGTGTCTATAGTATTGGTGATGCTGGGTATAAAGGATATTCAAAATGGTTGGCGCCATTTGATACTAGTGGCATTGTGAATTCATCTCCAGCATTAGGGCAAAATGGATGGCTTTATTTTGGGTCAGATGATGGTTTTGTATATGCCGTTGATGGTGAATCTGGGTTGTATAAATGGCATTATGACGCTAGCACAACATTACCAGACGATGAGGCTCATCCTATATATGGTTCTCCTGTCATTGATAGCTATAATAACGTTTGTATTGGAAATGGTTCTTATATGAATGGCGTATTACATTACATTGACGGCCAAACAGGAATTGCGCTTTGGACAAATAATTATGATGAGATGATAGGGCCATTTTATAATACTCCTGCTGTTAATGGCGATACTATATATCTTAGCACAATCGCATATGTATATGCAATAAATCGAGCAGATGGAGCACTTAAATGGCGATATTTTAATACAAATGCTTATTATACCTCACCCATTATAGATGCGAATGGAATATTATTTTTTGCATCCATAAGAGCCAGAGATTACATTGAAGGAGATAATTTGAGTGAAAGCAATTGGAGAAAAAATGATGGTTTACTTCATTCTGTAACAGATAATGGTAATACATATACATCAAATTGGGTTTATAAAATATCTAGTAAATCGCGTTTAACACCACCAATATTAGGTAGTGATGGCACAATTTATATTAGTGCTACTGATAATAAAATTTACGCGGTTAAATAAATTTATATACATATATATCATTAAACATGCCTACATCTACAAATCAAGATTGTTTATATATTTGTAAAAAACCTGCTTTGGCTATAAATAATCAACAATTTAATGGAAATATGAATAATTCTAGTAAAACTCGCGCAATGCGTTATTCTGAAATAGTTAGATATAATGGTTCTAGATATGGACAGATGGTATATATATCTAATCCAAATGCAAATAATCCAAATGCAAATAATAATGGAATATGTATTGCTCCTCCAAGAAATAGATTTTAATTAACTATTCAATATTTGATATTTGATATTTGATATTTGATATTTGATATTTGATAT
>Ga0129324_10001521_pt1 | contig 14807 bp, 16 predicted proteins | sample CPBDNA_7_FD_96879 | JGI IMG/M metagenome (GOLD analysis project Ga0129324, IMG submission 96879) | Freshwater to marine salinity gradient microbial communities from Chesapeake Bay, USA - CPBay_Spr_15_0.2_DNA | ecosystem: Environmental > Aquatic > Marine > Coastal | place: USA: Chesapeake Bay... | reverse complement strand
CGAGGTCGAGCAGTTCGCCCATCTTGGACACGCCTTCGCCGTACATAATGTCGAATTCGACCTGCTTGAACGGCGGCGCGACTTTGTTTTTGACGACTTTGACGCGGGTCTGGTTGCCGACCACTTCGTCTTTGTCCTTGATCGCGCCGATGCGACGGATGTCGAGACGCACGGACGCGTAAAACTTAAGCGCGTTGCCGCCGGACGTGGTTTCCGGGCTGCCGAACATGACACCGATCTTCATGCGGATCTGGTTGATGAAGATGATCAGCGTATTGGAGCGGGCCACCGACGACGTCAGCTTGCGCAACGCTTGGCTCATCAAGCGGGCCTGCAGACCGACGTGGGTATCACCCATTTCGCCTTCGAGTTCCGCGCGCGGCACCAGAGCGGCAACACTGTCAACCACCAACACATCCACTGCACCGGAGCGCACCAGAGTATCAGCAATTTCCAACGCTTGTTCGCCAGCGTCAGGTTGAGAAATCAGCAGTTCGTCCACTTGGACGCCAAGCTTGCGGGCATACATCGGATCAAGCGCGTGTTCCGCGTCAACGAAGGCGCAGGTGCCGCCAAGTTTTTGCGCTTCGGCGATCACGTGCAATGCTAAGGTCGTCTTACCCGAGCTTTCCGGACCGTAAATTTCAACGATGCGGCCTCGCGGCATCCCGCCGATGCCGAGCGCGATATCGAGCCCGAGCGAACCGGTGGAGATACTTTCGACGTTAATCACATCGTCCTGACCGAGACGCATGATCGAACCCTTGCCGAAGGCACGCTCAATCTGACTGACGGCGGCTTCGAGCGCCTTGTTTTTATCCACGTCGTTTTCCTTTTCGACGACACGTAAAGCGGGGCTGGACATAATTGCGTCTCCGTTAGTTGCATACCCTGTTGGGCGTTTCAATGCTTCCGTTTGTACAGTATTTGTTCTTTTTGTCCAGTGAATTTTTAAATCATCATAAATAAACGATTTTATGATATATGTTCGGAGAACGTTCTCGTATTTTTCGACAAACTCATAACGGTTCCGTATTGAATTTTCTGCCCGATTCGCGTTCTAACTTTCGAGCACATCCTTGACCTTCGCGGCCAGGCCCTTGAGGGTAAACGGTTTTCCGAGAAATGCGATTCCCGGGTCCATATCCGGCCCGTTACGGAACACATCTTCGGAATATCCGGACATCAAAATGGTCTTCACGCCGGGTATTTCCTGGCGTGCCAGATTTACCAACGTGTGCCCGTCCATGCCCGGCATCACTACGTCCGAGATGATCAGATCAATCGGCGTTTCGGATTTCGCAATCACTTCCAGTGCGATTTCGCCATCAGTTGCTTCAAGGACATGATAGCCCTTGTTGCGGAGCGCACGCGAGCCGAACAGCCTGACAGCGTCTTCATCTTCGACCAGCAAGATCGTCCCCTGCCCCGTCAGATCGCCTTCTTCGTCAAGCGCCGGTGCGACGTCGCGGACGACCATCTTGCCGTCGCCATGCACTGGTAGATAGATGGTAAACGTGGTGCCTTGGCCGGCCGCACTGTCGACAAAAATAAACCCTTCGGCTTGGTGGACGATGCCATACACTGTCGACAGCCCAAGCCCGGTGCCGGCACCGACTTCTTTGGTCGAAAAGAACGGCTCAAAAATACGCTCCAGATTTTCTCGCGGAATCCCGGTGCCGGTGTCGGCAATCGAAATCGTCACGTAATCGCCTTTGGGCAGGATTTCGTGCCCCTTCGGCGTCGGCTTATCAAGGGTGACGGCCTTAGTGGTGATCGAGATTGTGCCACCGCCCGGCATGGCATCGCGCGCATTCACGCTCAGATTGATGACCACTTGGTCGAATTGCCCCTTATCGAACAGTACAGCCCCCAGGTTGCGCCCGTGATCCATCTTCAGCGTCACCGTCTCGCCGATCAGTCGACCGAGCAAGTTCGAAAGGTCGCTGAGCTGACCGGTGACATCCATCACCTCGGGCTCAAGCTTTTGTTTCCGTGAAAACGCCAGCAGTTGTCGTACCAAATTGGTCGCCCGGTTGGCGTTTTGCTTGATCTGCATGATGTCGGCAAAGTCCGGGTCATCCGGTCCACGCCGGCTCAGCAACAGATCCGAAAACCCGATCATCGCCGTCAACAGGTTGTTGAAGTCGTGCGCAACGCCGCCGGCAAGCTGACCGACCGCCTGCATTTTCTGCGACTGGGTGAACTGGACCTCAAGATTGCGATGCTCGGTCGTATCAACGAAGTGCAAAACCAGCCCGACCGTATCGCCGGCAGCATCGGTCACCTGCGCGGCGGTCATGTTGACCGACATCTCGCGACCATCGGCGCGGGCCAAGCGCGCTTCCAACTGCGCACCCTGACCGATCCCCATCACCGCTTTGGACAAGGCGCCCTGGACCTCGTCACGGTCTTCACGGGCGACATAGTCGGCAAACAGCGTGCCGACCAAGTGCGCGTCCCGATCACCGAGCAGCCGGTTGAAAGCGACGTTGGCCCCGCTGATGGCGCCGTCCATATCCAAAAACGCAATGCCGATAGGGGCTTCATGATACAGCCAGCGCAATCGCTCACTGAGCATGGCGCTATCAAAGTTGAGGTTGCCGTCACGCGGCGCCGCAGCCTCGCCCGAGTCGTCCGCAGCGACACCGCTATGCGGCCCCTGCATAGCATCACGAATAATCATCGAGCGGGTGTACAGCGGATTGCCGAGCGCATCGGTCTTTGCGGTCTGAATCAGGGTCGCTACGAAAGCATCACCGTCTTTCGGCTGTAGCGTCAGCTCGCCGATGCTGACACCCTCGACCTCACCGGCCTCGTGGCCTGCGGTGACGAATTCCCCGAGGGACCGCCCCAGCATGGTTTCAGGGGTTTCCCCCAACCACTGCGCCAAAGTCACGTTGCAGCGGTCGATCAGCCCGTCGCTGCCCGCCGACAAAAAGCCCAGCGGCATCAGGTCGAAAATATCCTGCAACGTCGTCAGATCACGCTGAATTTCCGCATGCCCTTTGACGATGTCCGTGACATCGTCAAATTGCCAGACCCGACCCTGCACCCGCAGACGCCGCGCGCGCCAACGCACAACGCGCCCGGAAAGCCTCAAGAAACCTGCGTCCTCGTCAGGATTCGCGGCAAGCCCCAAGGCATCAAGCGCACGACCTTTGGTGCGATCAATCTTAAGTTCGGCCAGCAACGCTTCGGCAGCGGCGTTTAAATGCACGATGCGTCCGTCCGCATCCGTGATGAGGGCAGCTGCGGACAACTGCTGAAAGCCATCGGTGCGCAGGTCCACGACGGGACTGGAAGCGCCTTGCTTGCCAAACAACCACGCCGCACCCAAGCCAAACACGCCTGCAGCCAACGCCAATAGGACCACCACTTGGTCGGCGGGCAGCGGTAAATTCGGCGGCAGATCGATGCCGCGTGCCACATACACAGCACCCGCCGCACACGCCCCCGCTATCAGCGCCGACAAGATCGCAGGCATCAGCGAGGGCGACCCAGCTAAGGCACCGGACGCCGTTTCGCTTTTAGATGCGTGATTGTCATGAACCCCAGCCAGCGTCGTCACCCCATCAAGCGTGCTTAGTGCACGGTTTTGCCCTTCATTCTCATAACGTAACCGATAACTTCGGCAACGGCGATAAAGTGTTCTGGGGGAATTTCTTCCTCAAGTTCAACAGAGGCATGTAGGGCACGCGCCAAAGGCGCATTTTCGATGATTGGAATGTCATGCTCTTCGGCAACTTCACGAATGCGGAGCGCCAGACTGTCCATCCCTTTGGCGATCAGGCGGGGCGCGGTCATCTCGTCCATCTTGTATTCCAACGCTACGGCGTAGTGCGTCGGGTTGGTAACCACCACGTCGGCATTCGGTACGTTCGCCATCATCCGTTCCTGGGCACGTTGTTGGCGCAGCGCACGGATTTTTGCTTTTACCTGCGGATCACCCTCTGCCTGCTTGTGTTCGTCTTTAATTTCTTGCTTCGACATCATCATCTTTTTGGTGAATTGATACTTCTGATACACGAAGTCGAGCGTCGCAATCACCGTCATCACCAAGATACCGGCCAATGCGATAATTATGATCACATCCTGCACACGATCCAAAATCGCCCCGAGTGAGGCGCCCGGCAGCAGTTCCATATCCCCTAAGAAGGGTATCGTCATTGCAACCGCGAGGCTGCCGACCAACAGCAGCTTGAAGATGCCCTTGATGAATTCCACGACAGAGCGGCTGGAAAACATCCGCTTGATGCCGGCGAGGGGGGAAATCTTTTTCAGGTCTGGCTTGATCTTATCCGGCGCAAAAATCAGGCCCGACTGCATCACCGTCGATGCCAACGCAAAAATCACCACCAATATCAAGAAAGGTGAAAGCGCAATTCCGGTATCAATGATGCTTTGTGTCAGATTGGACAAAAGCCCTTCAAAGTCCAATGGCAGCATGAAGGATTTTTCAACATATGTGCGTCCAATATTTGTTATTCGTTCAGCGATGAACGGCGACATAAAGACCAACGCCGCGGTACCGGCCATCAACACGCCCCAACTCTTGACCTCCTGGGAAGACGCAATTTCACCTTTTTCACGGGCGCGAGAGAGCTTTTTCTCTGTCGGGTCTTCTGTCTTTTGTGAGTCGTCTTCGTCGGCCATTGATTACTCCGCGCGCCTTACTCAAGCGCCTAGAAATGACGCGTAGGAATCTCGGAACATCTCTAAGAATACCAACATCATGCCGGACAGTGCGACCATAAACACCCAAAGCTGCAACATGATCTGCACCGGCAGACCGAAAAAGAACACCTGCAATTGCGGCATGAGACGGCCCAACACACCGATCGTCACGTAATAGGCCAACGCCACGATCAACAGCGGCGCTGACATTTTCAGGCCGAGCGCGAATGCATCGGCGACCCGCCTAGCCACGGTCTCACTCATATCACCGAACATCAACGGTTGGCCCGGGCGGAACAGTTCAAAACTTTCGACCAAAGCGCGCAGCATCAAATGATGTAGATCGGTAACGAAAATCAGCAATATCCCCATGATACTGAGAAAGCCCGCCGCAACCGAGCTTTGCTGCTGCGACACTGCATCCTGCACCAACGCATTCGCCATCGACGAGAACAACGCAATCAGGGTGCCTGCCGTCTGTAACGCCGAGACGACGGCAATCGCAATCGAGGCCATGAAGGCACCGATCACAACCTCGCCCGCAAGTGTCAGTATCAGCAGCGGCACGGCATCAGGCATCGGCGGTAAATACTTGCTGACCACCGGTAACAACATAAAGCTCATCACCAACGCCAGGCTCAAACGATAACGCGGCAACACATAGGACGCACCGAAGCCCGGCACCAGCGACAGCATGGTCCCGAGACGGGTCATAACCAAGGTCAGCATCCAAATATTAACTGCGGCAAATTGTTCGAGCATAACGCCGGCCTAGCCGCCGGAACCAAGTGCGATCATGCGATCAAACAGAACCCGAGAGAACTCGACAACCTCGGTCATCATGAACGGCAGGAATACGATAATCGCAATAAAAATGACGATGATCTTCGGCACGAAGGTCAACGTCATTTCCTGAATCGTCGTCAACGCTTGGAACAACGCAATGATAAGGCCGATCATCAAGCCAGCCATCATGATTGGCCCTGCGGTGAGCAGAATCACCCACAACGCTTCCCGACCGATCTCAATGACTGCGGCTTCGTTCATCAGCGATCTCCATCGCGCGCGGCCAAGCGGCCCGGCCTGGCGATCAATCCTGGTGATCTATCCCGCGTGCCGTCAGATCGGCATACGCAGGATTTGCTTGTACGACTCCAGAACCTTGTCGCGCACTGAGACCACAGTCTGCAATGTCACTTCGGCCTCCGCAACCGCCGTAACGACTTGGTTCAAATCTGCGCGGTCATTGACGCCCTGAATGGACAATTGCTCGCTTTTTTCACCGATCTTGATCGCTTCATCGATGGCGCTGCGCACCAACGAAGCGAATTGATCGCCGGAGTCGGTGTTGGTATTGGCCGACTTTTGACCGCCGAAGGCTTGTCCGTCGGCGACGTTGGCATATGCCTTTGCGGCATTCGCGAAACCCATGGCTACATTCGACATGAGAGGGATTCCCCTATTTTTATTCCCGTTCCAGGTCCATCCGGCAACTTCTCGGCCGGTGCCCCAAGGTGGCGCGCATTCTCGCGCGCCGCTTTATCGTGTTATCTAAGTACGTCGATGGTACTCATCAGCATCGAACGCGATGATTTGATGATGCTGAGGTTGGCTTCGTATGAACGCTGCGCTTCGCGCATGTCCGTCATTTCGGTCAGTGTGCTGACGTTCGGCGTCAACACATAGCCGTCCGCATCCGCTGCGGGGTGATTGGGCTGAAAGCGTTTACCGAAATCGGACATATCCGGCCTTACGTTACGCACGCGCACCGTATCCAGGCCGACCGCGCGATCCAGTTCGTTTTTGAATGTAATAATTTGGCGACGATAAGGCTTACCGTTCGGGTCTTGCGCCAGCGATTCGGCGTTGGCGATGTTTTGCGAGATTACCTTCAGCCGCGAGCCCTGCACACGCATGCCGGCGCTGGAAATTTGAAAAGTCTTCAGAAGGTCGTCCATATCACGTCCCTTTTATCGAAAATTGGTCACAAAGATTAGTTAGGGCCACGCACGGCCATACTGATCATGCTGAGATGCTTTTTATAGAGTTGCGTCACCAGCTTGTGCTTGGTGTGGGTTTCGTTAACTTTGGCCATCTGCTCTTCAAGGACCACGGCATTCCCGTTGGGCGAGGTCTCGAACGGATTGCGCTCGACCTCACTCGCAAAATCACGGACCCGCTTACGCCGCCCCGGCTCGTGCGACGCGTTTGTCACATCCATAGTGATCTGAATTTTTTCCTGGCGGAGGATCTCGCGGAAGTTAAAAGGCTTACGGTCGCTGGCACGATAGCGCGGCGTATCGGCATTGGCGACGTTCTGCGCCAGGACTTCTTGGCGCTGGGTCAGCCACTTCATGCGCGTCTTCACAGCGGAAAACAGCGATAATTTTTCCAGGTCCATGGCAGTGCGCCTTTCATACCCAAGCCAGCGTCGCAACAAAGACGATTTCCCGGCGATTTCCTGATGGGCATTATCTGCCGGGTTAGTTAACAAGTAGTGAATCTTTGTTAACGATGTTTTTGATCCTTCACGACGCGGCTGCGCTGCGCCTCGGGATAAAAACACGCCCTATTTAGCGTTTGTTAAACCGGATGTCCGAGAGTTAGCCTCAAAATTAACGTATGCAGCACGTCTGACGGAAGGCGGTCTTGGGCCGAACCTGAATGAGTGACGATCTGACGCACCCCAATATGAAGCCGCCAACGCCCCGATCTGAGGCGGTTTCGGTGGCGCTGAAGAATGCAGACCCAGCCCGTGCGCCAAAGGTGATCGCGGCCGGGCGGGGGTCCGTCGCCGAGCAGATTTTGGCCCTCGCCTTCGCAAACGGCATTAAAGTCCGCGAGGACGCCGACCTCGCTGAGTTACTCTCGGCGGTCGATATCGACAGTGAAATTCCGCTGGAAGCGTTCACAGCCGTTGCCGAAATTCTCAGTTACGTGTATCGCGCCAACGGTGGAGATGCGAATGTCGACGCGGCACGCTGGCATCGCCACGCAACTGATGCGAAGATGAATGAAAATGAGTCCGAGGCCGATGAGACCAAGGCAAGAAACCAAAAAGGAGAGCCGACATGAGCGATGACATCCAGGGTCCGTTAACGGACGAATACCTGGCCGAGATCGACGCCCTCACCAATTTGGTCGAAAGCGGCCATCGCATGGTCGACGAAGGCTCCAGCATTGACCTCAGCAACTTGGAAACCGCGGTTGGCGAGTTGTGCAAACGCATGGCTCAGATGCCGCCAGAAAATCCCAACGCCGTGATGTCGGCCATCGAAGCGTTGGTGGCGCGATTGGGGTCTCTGGGTAAAGCCCTAGAAGCGCAATCAATGAAGCACTAGACGGCACACGAACCCGCGCAATTCGACGCAGCCCCCCCAATAACTCGGCAGATCGCGAATGGATACCGAAAACTACCTCCGCTTCATTCTTGCCTTGGTCTTCGTGATCGGCCTGATCGGCGTGGTCGCGTACATGGCGCGAAGGTTGGGCTTTGGATTTCCGGCTCAGGCCATCAAAGGCCGCAACGATCGCCGCATCGGGGTGGTCGAAGTGGCGCCCTTGGACGCCCGTCGCCGCCTGATCTTGGTGCGCCGAGATGACGTTGAACATTTATTGGTGGTTAGTCCGACCAGCGAAACCGTGATTGAGCGCGGTATCCGCGACGGCGGCTCGTTCGCCGAAGTATTGGCCGATACCGCCGCCACGCCAGATGAAGTCACGGACACCTCTAAACCAGAGACGTCGTCATGACGTGCCGTAAGATCACGATGTGGTCGCTAGGTTTCGGTAGTTTGGGCGCGATCCTATTAGCCGTCCTCACGCTGAATGGTGCCGAAGCGCAAACGTTCAGCTTGGACCTCGGCGAAGGCGGCGGTGGGGCAACCGCGCGCCTTGTGCAATTGGTGACGTTGATCACGGTGCTGTCGATCGCACCCTCGATTTTGATCATGCTCACATCGTTCGTGCGGATCATCGTGGTGCTGTCGTTCTTGCGCACGGCGATGGGCACACAACAGACGCCACCGAACCAGGTGCTGGTCAGCCTCGCGATGTTCATGACGTTCTTCATTATGATGCCGACGTTCGAGCGCGCCTATGACGCCGGGATCGAGCCGCTGATCAACGGCCAGATCGATGAGTTTGAAGCCTTTGACCGGTCCATCGGGCCGTTCCGCGATTTCATGATGCGCTTTGTCCGCGAGCAAGACTTAGAGCTATTCATCGATATCGCCGGCATTGACCCCGAAGTGGCGCGCCAGGAAATGCCGATGCGCGCCCTGATCCCGGCCTATATGATTTCAGAGCTGCGGCGGGCCTTTGAAATCGGCTTTTTGGTATTCGTGCCGTTCTTGATCATCGACATGGTGGTCGCATCGGTGCTGATGTCGATGGGCATGATGATGCTGCCGCCGATTATCATCGCCCTGCCGTTCAAGATCATTTTCTTCGTGCTGGTTGATGGCTGGTTCATGATTGTCGGCTCGCTGGTGCAGAGTTTCGGCCCGTAGCCTTGATGTTGGAGAAAAAAGGCTGACATCAATTCGACATTGCCGACGCTTCGACTGACCTCTCGAAGACTATTCGTCGTCGCTTTTCTCCACACGCCTTTAAACGCGCAAAGCCAATAAGCGTGGAGCCGGGTATCGATTTTTTTTTATCTGTCTTTAGGTAGTACGTTAATATAGAAAACGCCTGCAGCGCTTGTGCCGCAGGCGTTTTTGTTCGAACTTCGAGTCGATGGCTCGTTACTTAGGCATTACAACCGTGTCGATGGCATGGATGACACCATTCTTTGCCATTACATCGGCTTTCACGACAGTGGCGTTATCAACCATCACTCCATTAGCCCCGTCGACCGAGAGCGTCGATCCTTGAACCGTTGCAGGTGTAAGCTTTTTGCCAGTCACATCCGCTGCCATCACCTTTCCTGGCAGCACATGATACGTGAGCACGGCGATCAACTTGTCCTTATTCTCTGGCTTCAACAAATCCTCGACAGTGCCGGCAGGCAGCTTTGCAAAGGCTTCATCGGTCGGGGCAAACACCGTGAATGGGCCTTTTCCATTCAACGTTTCTTCCAATCCTGCGGCCTTGATCGCGGCGACAAGAGTGCTGAAACCGCCGACATGTTCAGCTACAGCAACGATATTTTTACCGTGATTCATAGCGTTTGCGTGATGGGCCCCCGTCACCAGCATACCAATAGCAAGCGTTGCGGCGGCGGCGAGTTTGGTCAAAGTCTTAAGCATCTTGAGCTCCTGTGTTTGATGTATGACTAGATTACGCACACCACCGCCGGTCAGATTAAGTTCTTACAGAGGTTTAATTTTTTTTACTGTAATTCGCCCGTCGTCATCGCTGGCGCAACAACAACCCGAGATGGCAAAAAGACCCAGCTGCCATTGCCTGATAATGTCATTTCAAACCTAGTTCGCGGCCATCGAGCTTGACCTCATCAAGTCTGAACCCCACTGTCTAGCAATGAGACGTTGGACAGTCATTATTCTATTATCGATGTCATTGATCGGCGCACCACTGAGCGTAATAGGTGTGGACCATCATGAAAATCATGGCGCGATGGTCAGCCTCGCCATTGATGCCGACATCGCGCATGCAGAACATTCATCTCATAGCACCGCGATTGATGGAATGTGCTGTGAACCGGGAACGACCTCGTGTGTTACCGTCGCCGTTCTGCCGATGGACGACTCGCCGATGTCGCCTCTTCACTTAGTGTCCATGCATACTTCAACCATCGACAACATCATGATCGACGGCATGATCCATACATTGGAACGCCCTCCCCGCTTTTCCTGATTCCATTCAATTAACGACCGATTGCCGCGCATCGCTGTATGCGGGCATCACTTTGCAATGAATCAAGGGAATGCAATATGTCTAAATTTTGTATGCGACGTCATTACGTCGGGATGATCGCGTCTGTCGCCACGGTCCTTATGGCCAGCCAAGTACTTGCGGCTGGAACCGGCAGTCATGGCCACGGCGGCGCGATGATGACCGGCCAACCGGCAAAAGCGTCTGCCGCCGACCGAACCGTAACCGTCACGATGCACGACAATTATTACGAGCCCGAAAACCTGAGCTTCAAAGAGGGCGAAACGGTCCACATCATCGTTAAAAACGAAGGGTCGTTTGTTCACGAGTTCAACATCGCAACGGCGGCCATGCACAAAGCACACGCCCCTGAAATGATGATGATGGTCGAACACGGCGTGCTTGAACCCGACAAAATCAATTGGGACGCCGCGAAAAAAATGCAGGCTTCGATGGGTCACGGCATGCACAACGAGCCCAACAGTGTACTTCTAGAGCCCGGCAAAAGCGGCGAGATCGTATGGACCTTTCCTGCACATGCCGACTTGGAATTCGCCTGCAACATCCCGGGCCACTATGACGCCGGCATGGTCGGCAACATCAAGCTCACGCGTTAAATTTGCGTCCTACAGAAGGATATTCCTATGAGATACTTACACTTTATGGGCGCAGGCATCCTGGGCCTCGCGCTGACGACTTCGCCATTACCCGCAAAGGCGGACGTCTACAATTTAACGGTCGACCCGGTGACCATTGATACGGGCGCCTTTACGCGCACAGGCATCGGCTACAACGGCGCATCACCGGGACCGGTGCTGCGGTTCAAAGAAGGCGAGGATGTCGTCATCAACGTCACCAATAATCTGAACACCGCAACCTCGATCCATTGGCATGGATTGATCCTGCCGTATCAGCAAGACGGCGTTCCCGGCATAAGTTATGACGGCATTGCGGCGGGTGAGACCTTTACTTATCGATTTCCGATTGTGCAGGCAGGTACGTATTGGTTTCACAGTCATACAGGTTTTCAAGAACCCGATGGCGCCTATGGGGCCATTGTGATTGAACCCAAAGGACGCGAGCCGTTTCGGTATGATCGCGAATACGTCGTGCAATTGACCGACGCCCATCCGCACCACGGCACGCGGATCATGCGCAATCTCAAAATGATGCCGGACTACTACAACCGCAAACAACGTACCATTGGTGACTTCTTTTCGGACGCAAAGGAAACCGGTTTTTCCAGCGCCCTAAACGACCGTTTAGCTTGGGGCGACATGCGGATGCTGCCCAATGACATCGAAGATCTGCAAGGCTTCACGCCGCTGATCAACGGCAAGTCCACCGAGCAAAACTGGACCGGCTTGTTTAAAAAGGGCGAGCGAGTCCGTCTGCGCTTCATTAATTCATCGGCAATGACGTATTTCGATATTCGGATACCGGGCCTCAAGATGACGGTCGTTCAAGCGGATGGCAACAATGTGCAACCGGTCACCGTTGACGAATTCCGCATCGCCGTTGCCGAAACCTACGATGTGATCGTCAGACCGGAAGATGCGGAAGCCTATACGGTGTTTGTTGAATCCATGGGCCGGACAGCATTTGTTCGCGGCACACTCGCTTCCAAAGAAGGTCTAACTGCCGAAGTGCCGGCGATGCGCAAAGACCCGGTGTTGACCATGGCAGACATGGGCATGGCGCACGGCGATCATGGTATGGACCACAGCGCCATGGGCCATGGCACGGCATCAATGACGCACACCATGCCAGACGGTACGACCATGTCCGGCGACGCGCATGCCGGACACAGCATGCCTTCGCAAGGAATGGCGGGCATGGATCATAGCGCTCACGGCGCGATGCAGGCCGATGCCGATCCGTTCTATGCGGCGGGCAGTGGCCTGACACCGGTCGCGGCAAACGGCGGCAAGTTCTTGTCGTACGGCGATCTGCGTGCGCAAAAGCCACTGTATGACGACCGCGAAGCGACGCGCGAAATTGAAATCCGCCTGACAGGTAATATGGAGCGTTATATTTGGTCACTGAACGGCGTCAAATACCAAGACGCAGAACCTATTCGCCTGCAATACGGCGAACGCGTGCGGTTTAAATTCGTCAACGAAACCATGATGACACACCCCATGCATCTGCACGGGATGTGGTCGATCATTGATACGGGTAAAGGCAAGTGGGACCCGGTCAAACACGTCGTCAGCGTATCTCCAGGCACCACTGTGTTCATGGAGACAGAAGTCGATGCACCCGGCCAATGGGCGTTCCATTGCCATTTGTCCTATCACGCCGACAGCGGCATGTTTCGCAAGGTGATCGTCGAAGGTGGGCCGAAGTCCTCTGAAGCGCCTGCCATGACGCAGGGGGGCTGAGCGATGAGAATTGTCAAAGGATTGATCGTAGGGATCATATTCTCGACTGTCACAGCCTCTTCATCCTGGGCGGCGGAGCAACTGATCTATGGCATTCAAATAGAGCAATTAGAAATTCGAACGGGTGATAACGGCACCGAGGTGCTTGCCTGGGATGGCGATGCCGTGATCGGCACGGATGATCTGAAGTTCGTACTCCGAAGCGAAGGTGAGTTCGAAACAGACGGTGATGTGATGGAGACATTGGAAACGCAAGCACGCCTGCAATTTCCGATTTCGACATTCTTTGATGCTGCGGTGGGCGTCCGCTTTGACACACCCGAGGGGCCAGACCGTACACACGGCGTTGTCGGTATCAAAGGCTTGGCACCGCAGTGGTTTGAAATTGATGCCGATCTATATGTCTCTGACCACCCATCATTTCGGTTTGAGGCCGAGTATGAGGCCCTGATTACGAACCGCCTGATCCTAACGCCCAGCATCGAATTCAATCTGCCGTTTAATGATGATCGGGAGATCGAAATTGGCGCGTGGGGACCGAAAACGGAAGTTGGTGCGCGCCTCAGTTACGACGTCATCGACCGTTCGGTTGCGCCTTATATCGGCGTACACTATGAACGATACTTTGGTGAGACCAAGGATATCAAAGTCGCCGAAGGCAAAGAGAGCGATGCTTTGTGGTTCGTAACCGGACTAAAATTGATGTTCTAGTAATGATTTCCTGGGCGCAGTTTACGCGCCCAGGAAACTTTGCCGATACTCAATTCAGCGACGACAGCGGCACCCCGTCTTTGAGCTTTTCGCGGTAGGCTGTAAGGAATGTCTCTGCTTCCGACACCTTGGCTGAAACAGTGGCGGGGTCCAGCACGCCGACGGTTGATGGCGCGGTCACCAATTGAAAGGCCTCACCATAAGTCGAGTCCCGCATCGCGGGCCCGAAGTCGCGGACCAATTGCGCTATCGTGCGCTCGCCACCAGAATTTGTCAGTGCAACGGCATAGCTGAGTATCCGTGCCGCCTGCACCTGATTAACCGGCGCGCCATCTTCAGCACCTGACAATTTCACCAACAACCGAAGCGAGCGGGACGCCTCCAGCCAGTTGCCGGCATCCCAATATAGTTCTGTCCTGAGCAATTCGGCGGGCTCGCTCGCATCGTTGGCCAGCAGCGTCAACGCATCGTTCTGCCGGTTCAGTCCCATTAGAACGCGGGCCTGCAAATGGCGGCGTTGCTGGATGAGTTCCGGCGTCAGGTTCGGCTCGTTCGTACCACCCAATACGTCGAGCGCTTTTTCGAACTCCTGCGCCAGCGAATAAATCAACGCGAGCCTTGCGCCGACCCGCGCTTTTTCTTCGCCGACCAAGCGGAACTGCACTTGCGCTTTCAAAAGCTCGGCAGCGCGGTCCAGCAAATCGACCTCGACCAGCTTGTCGGCAAGGTTGCGGATCATCTGATCGCCCCGCGCACCGGCCGGGGTCAGCTCCTTAAATTCGTTGTAGATCGCAATCGCTTTGACCGGATCAATCTGATCGGCCTCTTTCTCTAGGAACAACGCATTAAAGGTATCGCTCATCAGTTTGGTGATTTCCGGCGCTTCAGGTAGATCGCGGAAATTCGTTGCTGCGGCTTTGAGGGTCTCAAGCCCTTTGCGGTAATACCCTTCGTCCAAATACATCCCGCCCAGACGTCGCAGGTTATCGAATTCCATTTTATCGCCACGCCATGCAAACCGGAGTTTCTCGTACTCACCAATCGCTTCGCGGTAATCGATGCGACGCAATTTTAAAAGCATCTCGGTCCTGGCAACGCGTGCCCGTGCACGCGCCGGTCGGTTTTCGCTCTCCAAAACATCTTCCCAAAGCGCGATGGCTGTCTCGAAGTCACCATCCAACTGCATTAATAGCCCCT
>Ga0129324_10001520_pt1 | contig 14808 bp, 14 predicted proteins | sample CPBDNA_7_FD_96879 | JGI IMG/M metagenome (GOLD analysis project Ga0129324, IMG submission 96879) | Freshwater to marine salinity gradient microbial communities from Chesapeake Bay, USA - CPBay_Spr_15_0.2_DNA | ecosystem: Environmental > Aquatic > Marine > Coastal | place: USA: Chesapeake Bay... | reverse complement strand
GGCTTCTGGGGCTTATATGTTCTACGTACTATATATAGTATATGTATATAGGGGGCTATAATACTTTAAGAATGTATACAAAGTGTCTAATATGGATAATATGGATATAAATAGAATAGAACCTTCCTTATCTAATAGGGACCTCACTTATCTACCTGTCTGTGCGTTTATTCCACTTAAAGAAAACATTATACCATAGTATAACAAACAATGAGTACGCCACAAGAGAAGAACCGACTAAGACAGTCTAATTGGTTGAAGAAGAATGACAGTGCAAATTCACTGAAAAAAAACGCTGACCGTGTGAAAAAACGTGCAGAGAATGGAAAGGACGTGCGTTATACCTCGCTTGTCCAGTATAACCTTGACGTGGACGCAATTAACGAGGTACGCGAAGAAAAAGGGTTTGAGCCGATTACGGTACCTGAAGCACCAGCGCCAGATAGTACGGCGGCACTTGCCCTGGCTTTAAACTATAAACGGAAAGCAGACGAAGCTATCCAAGCTGCTGACACGCTGGTAGCTCAACAACGGGCAGAAGTAGAAGAGGCGCAGGCGCCACTTTATGAAATCGCACAGACACAGTATATCGATAGAGTAGGTGAGCTGTTAGGTCCTGATTTGTCAATGGACGAGATTAGAACCTGGTACAAATTTTGGTTTTCTCCCACGGATAATAAAGGCAACCTACTACCTGACCCAGAATACGCTGATACTCAAAAACCGTTTCGGTATGAGCACTATCCGTTGGGGACTCTTAAACCCGCCAACTTTTCTCAGTATGTGGGCTTGAAAGGATTCTGGACTAAGGGTTCGAAACCAAATAAAATCAGAATTAGCAACAACAAAGGCAAATTGGAAACCCTGTTGGAAAAAATGGGTTGTAAGACCACCCAGGAGAACGTAATACCGTGTATTACACAACGGGTGAGGGGCACTCTGAAACTTATAACGACCGCAAACAAAAGGGCAAAAACAAATAGGTCTACCGCCACAAGTGATTTGCAAACTGTCTTGTGGTTTTTTGACACATTCCCCCTGGTGCCTAAGTTTCTCACGAAGGAAGTATGGGAAAAGGCGCGAAACGAGATACACGACGCGTACCAAAATATGGCAAATAAAAACAGAGAGGAGAGGAATGACATAATTCCTCCCGATATTGAAAAGTTCAGTGATATTCTGAAGAAGGTCGTAGCAACGTTCGGAGCTGACAGTAAAGAAAGTCTCTTTATGCACCTATTTCAGGTTGTGCCTGTGCGGGACAATTTTGGAGCGCTGAAAATAGTACGCGAAAAACCCTCCGCAAAACTACTGGAGGACACAAAACTGGAGCCTCATACTAATATAATTTATATCCCAAAAACTGCCAACGGGGTGATAATTTTTTACCTGATTAACTACAAAACTAATCGCAGATATCGTACGCAAGAGATAGAATTCAAAAAACCGACTACTAACGCAAAGCAAGGTATGCCAGCAGCACTCGCAAAGCAGCTTCAGACACAATTTAACAAAGTAAGCAAAATGTTACGCGCATTTGTGAAAGAGAATCCCACAGAGGAGTATCTTTTTACGCAACAGAACGGTGATATCTACGCCTCCCGCAAACTGGGAGAAAGTTTTATTAAACCAATGTTAGATAAGTTAGACCTATCTGGTGAGGTAAAAGGAGCTACTAATTACCTGCGTCACGCATATGCAACTGAGTTTTTCAAGGGTAAGGCCCAGGATCCAGAGAATAAACTACGTGCCCAGCGCATGTTGCACTCACCTATTATGCAGGAGTCATATGTGTATAAGCTAAAGATCGACGAGCTTCCCGCCAATAAGCTTACTACAGAGGACGAATAAGCTCCTCGAAAAAGATCGACTTGCGGCCGTGTCCTCTTTTGGTTATGATGAAGTTGATGTTGTGACGCTTCTTCAAACACAGCGGTTGTCCGATCGTGACTGGACGGGTGACGCGCAGAACGAGAACCTCGACTTTAGAAACGGTATCCAAGATCGACACTACCTCACAGTTGCTGTCATCACCTTCGCCTTCGTCGCCCTCCACGTCTTCGTAAGCTGGCAAAAGACAGTTGAACTCGGTCTCTGCAACGTCCATGTAGTACCCCTTCGAAACGTTGTTGACAGACAAAGAAGAAAGGTGCCAGAACCCAGGACAGTCGGCGATCGTGCTGAATATCTTGTAGGTCCCCGTGAGAACAGCGATGATGTTCTGATCTTTATTCACTTTATCGTGGTTAAGGTTGGAGGTCGCATAGAGCGCCTCGCAAAAGGAAACCACAGGAGGATCTTCGACACGCTGCCACGGTACCTCTACCATGGGCAACGTGGGCTCCGACGGAGACTTGTATCGTCGACGAGCTGTCGCATGCACAAAGCAGCAGGTCTTGGTTCCGTAGTGTAGGTGTTGTGCCTGCATAAAGGATGCGTAGTTCGCCATGACGGCGGCGAACACGGTGAGATCGGCAAAGACGGAGGTGTGGAAGATGTATTCGTCGTGGAGGTGTTGCATGAACTCGAACTCGTCGACGAAAATAGCTTCGTCACTCCCCTGGGAAGGTAAAGCGTCCTTAGCTGCTGGCGACCTCGGAGATGTGGACTCTTCTTCGACTTCGTCCACCCGAGACTTTTTTGTGCGCGACGGAGACTGCCGATCGAAGTGGACGGCCTGGTTGTCGGCATCAGACTCGGCATCTTCGCCGGAAGATGAAGTGCTGTCGAAGATGGTGCCATAAGTTCGTTTCAGAATAGAAAGAGTTTTGCCGGTCATATTCGAAATAAAGAAAAAGCGGTAAAGGTCGAGGAATATATACTCTCTGGCTGGGTGCGGGTGCGTGTCAACTTTCCTGCATTCGAAATCAAAAATTCAAACGAATTCAATTTCCAGCCGCCACGTCAGCAGGGCTGATTTTGTCATTTCTTCACAGAATGTCATTTCCTGGCTGCCGACACCACTATAAAACCCCCTGTAGTACCTCTGTCGCTCATTATTTAAAACGGCCGCCAACATGTCGACTACTACCTCATCCCACTCAAGCCTGTACACGTCGCCATGTTCAACATGTTCAACCGGTCACTTTGAGGGCACCCACGTTATGTGTCAGCTTTGCATGGACTTTGTGGACCCGTTGCTGATGTTGGAGTGTAACACCTGTTCTGTGGAGAGCTGTCTTAACTGCTTACATCAGTGGAGTTATCAACAGCTTTTGGAAGGATCGACTCCAAGATGTCCTTACTGCCGCCATAATATCAGCGTCACGGACATGTACAACACCCGCCGCAACCTGCATCCTCGTACACGTGGTGTCATCGCGACACTCAGCACGTTCATCGTCAACGTCTGGACCTTTCCCCCGATGAGTTGGGACGGCTACTTCACAGAGATGGGTTGGGGGCCCTTACTTTACAGCGCTCCCGTCGACGCCAACGCGATCTCCAGCCTGACCTCGACCGTCCAAGAGGACTTGATCTGGCTGGACGACAACTTCGACTGGCTGGACATGCATGGCAACCCGTCGAACTCGGGGAGGGTCAGAACACGCCCTGAAGAGCCTCCTCCTCCTGAAGACACACCTGAAGAAGAAGAAGCAGAAGACCCGGCAACAAACACACGCAGAGTCAGGCGTAGGATTTTGAACGACCGTAGGAGTGCTCGTACTGACAGCCTGCGTGTTAACGCACGTTAAAACTCTGTAATATTTATGATTCTTAATATTAAGTTATGAGTTTGCCCAATAAAAAATACAGTGTCATATATTGCGACCCTCCCTGGAAATATAAACGTATGGTGTGGAATGAGGGAGCACCTGGTTCTGGGTCTGCAGAGTTGCACTATAACACTATGACCTTAGAAGAACTGAAAGCACTTGACGTAAAAAGCATTGCAGCGAAGAAGTGCTGTCTGTTTATGTGGACGTCTGGACCACAAGTAGACGTAGCAGTAGAACTGGGTACGTCGTGGGGTTTTAAGTTCAAAACAGTGGCGTTTGTGTGGGAGAAACAGCGCCCTATGTGTGGGCACTACACTATGAGTACGTGTGAGTATGTGTTGGTGTTTACCAGAGGTAGTATCCCAAAGCCCAGGGACAGCAGGAACCAGAGACAGTTTTTATCACAGAAGCGTACGGACAGGCACAGTGAAAAGCCTCACGAAATAAGGGAACGTATAGACAAAATATTTTCAAGCGAACATCACGAAAAAATAGAGTTATTTGCACGACACATAACGCCTGGTTGGGATGTATGGGGCAACGACCCAGCTCTGGTAGTATAATATTAAATAAATAAAATACGCTACTCAGTGCGCCTACGCTGAACAGGTGGTTCGTCATCATCGGTGTCTTGTCCATACACTGAGTCATCCGTGGTGTCAGAATAAGTGCCAGACTCGCTGTCGCTGTCGCTGTCGCTGTCGCTGTCGCTGATGTCCGCCTGGACTGCCATGTCTGTCATGCTCGGAGGGCCGTCCGTCTGCTGTTCACGATGCACCAGCATAGTCTTTGCGCCCCAGATATTTTTAGTCTTGCGAGGGTCAGACATCTTGCGCATGACGTAGTCGTTGGTCACGTAACTGCGGTACCGTTGTTCAAGTATCTCGTGCGGTTTCTCGAACAGCATGTACGCTTCAGGTGGCAACGGCTCGTGGATGCACATACAGCGGTTTCCCCGAAGGTCGTAGGTGGTCGTGTAAGTTCTTGGAAAAAAAGCCGCCATGTCGGCGCGCCGCATCTTCAAAAGTAAGTTGACGATGATACCAATAGTCTCGAAGGGGAGCCGGGGTTGCATGCGGTTAAGGTACAGGCACACCAAGAAAAGGTGGTTGTCGCGGTACTCCCAGTCGACGGCGGCGCGGAAGTTCTTCTCAAAAAGGTTGGCTGTTTCGAGGTAAAATAGTTTTTCGTCGGGTCTTGCCGCCTTGGTCCAGTACCACATCTTCGGGACGAGGTCGTTCTTGATAAGGTAAGCGTCGATGTTAGTAGAAGGGACGCCGATCAGAACAGTGTGGTTCGTGTAGCTGTTGCGGCTGAAACCGCCGTCAGTAAGTCGTTCTCCATCCGTCCTCTGTACCTTAAAATACGGGTTAAGTTCGCCCATATTGAAACGCGTCTTGCAGTTCTTGCAGCGGCATCCCGGGACAGGTCGGCCGCGATGTACGACCTGTAGGCCGCAGTCGAGGTTTTCGACGTTTCTCTCGGCCTGTTGGTCGTAGCCGTTCTCGTGTGTGGCCGTTGCATCGCCGAGAAAATATTTTTTTAAAATAACGTGGTTGTCAGGACTGTGCCACATCGCAACCGCCCTTCTTCCAGTCATCCGTACCCTCGGCATGGCGGCCAACCGTCGATCGAAGCAGTTAGGTTAAAAAAAAGAAAAAACCGTTAGGCGGTTATAACCGTTTTTTAGCGTTGCATGTGAGTTTTTTAAGGTTTTTTTTCAAACATGCGAGCCGCCAAAAGAGCAAGATGCATCAACGAAGGTCCGTTCTCGTCGTCGGAAAAGTGCGTGGGGGAAGTACTTGCTGGAAAGAGTTCGACAGGCTTCGATGAGACAGGTGTCGGGCGGATGCGGCGCTTAAAATAACGTTCTTCGCGAGGAGAAAAAGCCGTTGCCTTGTGCGATGTACGGGTATTTCTTTTTTTTATCGGTGCATCCGGGGTAGGTGGCTGATCGCCGATGCAGAACGTTTTGACGGGTGACTGGTAGCGTTGGTCTGACATAGTGCGAGTTTGAAAACCTAATTTTGGTAATTTGATTTATAAATGATATTCCGCGACCAGTTTTCCTTTCACATTCGATTCAGTTTGACACTTGTCGCGCTCGGAATGAATTTTTTTGAATTTCTGTTTCGAACCCTGGATTTCACCATTTCGAAAAATCGACGGCTATATATTTCGAATTTCCTGGTACAAATTTCATTTCGACAGCCACGCATATTTCCTTACTTTCTTAAAACACTCACGAACGAAAGATGTACTCCTGCAACGAAACGATCGACATGGAAAACCTGCACCGCCTTCTCCAGTCGGAGAAGATCACGGAGCAGCACAAGGTGTATCTGAAGAAGCTGAAGAACACGATGAAGAAGGAGTCGCAGCACGCACTGACCTTCGTGACCACGGAGAAGATCGGGAAGAAGCCCACGGGTCGCCTGTACCCCAAGAGCGACAATAACCGCCACTGTTCGTCGCTTCAGGACTGTCCGCGAGCACTTCGTGGTGCACTGGGCACGTCCTACGTTGAGATCGACATCGTGAACTGTTTTCCGACGTTATTCAGGCAGATCTTCGCGCAGAACCACATACCTGTTCCCTGTCAGCTCGCGCAGTACGTCGACGAGCGCGACGAGTTCATCGCGGCGACAGGGCACGATAAGGACGAGGTAAAGCGTGCGTTTAACTGCGTGATGAACTTTGGGTTTTCCAATATTCCTCTTGTTGCTGTGTTCGGAACGTGTTTCAAAGACAGTTTCAAACAGCTCTGCGATCTCCCGTTTTATAAGAAGTACGTCGATCTCGGGAAAGCGCGATCGGAGACACAGAACATCGATGAGCCATACAAGAAGGCGGTACACTTCGTCGGGGCTGACGTAGAGAGGCACGTGGTGCTGGCGGCAACGATGTGCTTACGCGAGAGCGGATATGACACGAGTACTCTGATCCACGACGGTTTTCTGGTGCACACGGAGTCGCCGTTCGAGCAGTTCAGAGACGAGGTGAAGCCCGATCTGGAGCGTTCTGAACGGTATATTTTTGCGGAGACTGGATACAACGTTAAACTGGCGCCCAAGTGTCTCGCGTACGAACCAAGCGAGCTGTTTGACGACACGGCAACCCCCATGGTAGAAGAAGATCTTACCGACGCACGGGCGGCCGAACTGTTCACAGTGTACATGCGCGAGCGTCAGTATCACGTACGTAAGAGCTGTCAGACGTTGTACATGTATGACCCACTTGCGCACGTGTGGAACGACAAGGTGGATGGCTGGCGGAAACTTTGCTCAGAGTGCGAGGATCTCGGGGTGTACGGTCGCGCGACCCATAAGCAGAACGCGATGTGGGTGCAGTTCGAAGACAGTCTCAAGGACGAACCCGATCTCCAGTTCGAGTTTGCCGACGAGGCCAAGCACAAGATGCCGTTTAACGACGGATACTTTGACTTCCAACTGCGCCGCATGGTTGAATACGACGACGACTCCTATATCCACATGTTCCGTCAGAAACTGCCCTGGAACTGGGAACCTATCAACGAGCTGCTTCAACAGGAGATCCTGGACAAGTGCATCTACGGAGTGTACGGGAAGGAGCAGGGCGACTTCCTGCTGGCTATTCTGGGACGCGCTGCCGCAGGATACGTCGAGGACAAGATGATGTATATCATCCTCGGTAATACTAACTCGGGCAAGGGTGTCTTCATCACGTTGCTTGAGAAGGCGTTCGGGAAAGGCTTCGTGGGCACGTTCAACTCTGGTGTGCTGGCGCACAAGGTCGTTGCCGACGAGGCGAAAGGTTTGTCCTTCATGGTGGCTCTCAAGGACAAGCGGTTCCTCGTGGGGAGTGAAGCGTCGCGGGCGTGTGTCTTCGACTCGCTCAAGATCAACATGTTGTGCTCGGGAGGAGACACTATCTGCGCCCGGCAGAACTGCAAGGACGAGATGGAGTTCAAGATGTGCGGAACGGCCTTTATGTTCTGCAACGATATGTCTAAAATAAACGGTCTGGACGACTCGGTGGCGAACCGTCTGCGCTTCATCGAGCCCCGGTGGAGTTTCCTGGCTGGCGCAGAGTACCAGCGCAAGCGCCACCAGACCAACGTCAAGCTCGCGGACGACAGCATCAAGACCGTCTTTGTCAAACGCCCTGACGTGGCACAGACGTTCGCACAGATGGTCTGCCTCGCGTACACCGATGACCGCCCTCGCGAGCCTACTCAGATCGTGCAGCAGAACTCCGATTGGCTCAACGCAGAGGATATCACCGAGACCCTGAAGCGCGTCTTTGAGCTGCAGCAGGGCGGCCTCGTGCCCGCCGAAGACTTCTACAAGAAGTGCCAGGAGATCGAGAGCCTGCGTCACATCTCCCAGAACAAGATCACGCGCACTATGCGCGACGCCTTCGGTATCAAGGTGGAGAAGGTCACGTGCAACAACTCCCGCGGAAGTCGCAAACAGCAGAGGTGCTATGTCGGCATTATGTTATCTGACGGTATGGACGTAGAGTACTTTTAGACACTTTAGCCGGAATATCCGTGTTTTTTTCCAACTCGGAAGCTTGCCCCCACGGTATATATATGTGTGTACTATATATAGTATATGTATATAGGGGGCTATAATACTTTAAGAATGTATACAAAGTGTCTAATATGGATAATAAGGATACTTACTATTGATACAGTGGGTATTCATTTATATTTGAAAAAAAACTTTAGACACTTTTCAAAAACCAAACAAATGGCCTATACTATGGCCAAAATTGCCTATAGCGTGTGCTGTGGTAGAGGCAATGTCTTCTACGGCGCCTACGGTCGACTCTACGGCGTCTGCTATTTTATTGTTTGCCATACTTCTGCCTTTTTGAACCGTTTTGTTTTTTCCAGCAATTTCATTAGTTACGGCGAACGCAGCGTTCAGTGTAATACCAGCAATTGCTCCTGCTGGTCCTTCCTCAGCTAAAGCAGTTGTCGTTTCTATGTCCTCCTCCATTTCTGCCTGTTCTGCCGCTGTTTCTGCCGCTGTTGCTGTCTGGTCTTCTGCCACTGTTGTGTCCGCGGTTGTCTCAGGCGCATTGTCTTTCGTCACATTCTGCATTTCGACGTCTCCACCTGGTTGTTGTGCCTTTGCTTTATTCGCCAAAGACTGTATGACTTGCTTCGTACCCTTAGCTGCTTTTGTAGCGGCTTGCGCGCCTTTGTTCAAAACGTAATCCGATTGCACCACCCCTTGTGCTGCCCCACCTGCGGTTGCCGCCACTGCGTCACGTGTTTCCTTACTTACACCCATTTTTTTTAATAACGCGTCTGTACCTTCCTGGGTCACTGCGCCTGTAATACCTGCTGCTGCGCCTTTCGTGAACGACTTGGCGCCGCCTTTAACTATGTTGTCATATCCTGTTCCACTCTGGGACGCATTCGCCGCGTCCATAACTTGGTTAGCCAGTCCTCCTGAGAGTCCTTCGTGCACCTCTTTACCGAATTTGTCATTCGGGTCAAGTCGGTCAGCTACTTCGTCCGCGAATTGGGAAGCTATAAAACCAGACGCAGCATTTAAGGGATTCAAGCCACGTTTTATATGGTCGGAAAATTCTCCCAGAGCATTCTGGTGAGGTAAGGTCATATGGTCTTGTATCCTTTTCAATTTTGCGAAATCGTTTGATTTTTCCTCAATAATTTGTTGGCGCGCAGCTGTACTTTTATTCATAAAACTTTCGCGTTGCTTTGGTGTCAAAGCAATTGATTTCTCCAGGTCTTGGAGAGGTGTCTCGGTCTCTTCATTTTCAATTTCTGGGAACGGTTGTTCTGGGCCCATATCGGTCGCTGCCAAATCGGTCGCTGAAGCTGTCGAGGCCGCGGGGGTCTCAATCGCAGGGGCGCGCTCTTTGAATTTGCGATTTTCAAGAGCCACACTTTCGGCAGGGGTGAAATTCCCTCCATTTTCTTTCCACAGTTTTTCATATTTCAACGCACCCGTTCCGAATTTCGGATTGTCTCCAGTGCGTTTTACCTCAAAGCCCGAAAAGTCGTTTAAGAACTCTGTAAAACTGTCTCCATTTTCTAACGCCTTATGTATCATATCTAATTCAATGTGCTCTCCCCATATTTTGGCGGCTTTATTTGTCGCGCGACCTATTTCCGTAATATAATTAACCCCTCTACGTGGACCCGTCTCGAGAAAGTTTTTCTGATAGTGCGCGTCAACTGGGCTAACGGTGCTTTTCAGTGGAGCAATTGTTTTGACCTTTATATTGTGTTTCGGGTCCAATGCTAACAACAAGTCCGAGAAGTTTTCAGTTGTACGTACCGTTTTATGGTCCATAGTCTTATTCATATTCCGTATCTCTTTTGATATGGCAGCGTTGAATGATAATATGTCAGGAATTTTGTTTTCCTCACCTACGGTGTGTGCTGCTCCGCCTCCGAGGCTGTAACCCTGTATACGGTCAGCTCCGCCATACTTTCTGTTCACACTGCGCACCATAGCTCGTACCTTATTGAAATGTGCGTTTTGTTTAGTCCGGTTATTGCGCAGTAACTGATAATCCGCTACGAGGTCGTGCACATTTGACAAACGCGTGCCACGCAATGAAACGTCAATTTTTCCATTCTTCTGGTTTACAGTCGCCAGCGCTTCAGGGGTGGACACGTCGGAGTCAATACGATAATGCTCCATATCGTTTTCGTCGAGGTAATCCTGCGCCGCTTCAAAACCGTGTCTCTCTGCAATGGAGGACGCTTCGGTCAATTTTACCCGCTCACGCTCGTCTTCGGTAATGTCTGTGTGTGTTGGTTTTTGCAATTTACCTGGTCGCAAGGTGAAGGGGTGGTGTACTCGTTTTCCAGACGACGGTCCCGGGGCTGGCGGACCACTGGGTCCATTAGGACCAGGGCCAGGCTTAGGGCCAGGGCCAGGCTTAGGACCAGGGCCAGGCTTAGGGCCAGGGCCAGGCTTAGGGCCAGGACGAGGGTTATTTCCAGGCACCTTACGGTTGTCAGTAGGTAAGTCAATTTTGCGGTAGCCTTTCATAGAGGCTTGCCGCCTGGCCGACATTTTAACACATATATTGCGCCCTGAACCAGGGTCGATACATTTATCAATTGTCATATATAATAACATTACAAATTAAAATGTGAACTATTCATACTCCGCATTCTGACTGTTATCCGCTGCTGAACCTTTATCCAAGTTCGCAATTCGTCTCATTGCTTCTTCGTGACGCTTTGGTGCGTCTCTATGGTATTTTAATTCAGCGACTACCCTCCGCTTTTCGTTTACCAACGCCTGTCCTTGTGGTGTGTTTTGATCGGTCAATTTTAAATGCTCGGCTAAAAGGCTATTTTCACGTTTGAGCTGCTTCAGACGGTCTTGATAAGCTTGTTCTAACGGGGTAATTCTCTTACCTAAAACGGGTGGTTTTTCCACTTTAATTCTTTCTTCCCCAGGTCTGCGCCTCAAAAGTTTTTTAACTTTTGAAAACGGGGTTTCTTCGGTTTCGACTTTCGAAGGTGCGGAAAAATGCCTCAGGGGTAAACTCCGTTTTCTTACAAAGTTCGAAATTTTATCAAGGCGGTTTGTGTGCACCCGAGGCGGTGGTTCATTGCAAATCCACCTACCAGTCAACGGGTCTCTACAGTGGTTGCGATACATATTCATATTTATAATTATACTATATTTTTTTCTGCCTGTAATTCTTCTAAAATTTCCTTTTCGGACAACACGGCTCTTGTACACGTGGAACCGCAACACGCTACGGTAGTGCAGCGCGACTTGCGCAATGCTGCGAAGACAACTGTAATAAGTCCTCCGAAAGCTGCAAATGTTCCGAGTAAAAAACTCTCAGAAAATCCTGTATTGTTTTCCATATACTATAAAGCCATAAATTTTTGTATCAGGTCTATTTTCCTGTCTTTACTCCGAACTTTAATGTTATTCGCTTTCAGATACGTTATTAAATGTTCAACCGTAAATTCTCGGGTGTTTATGAGCTTGACGGCTTTGCGCAAGGACATTAAAAACGGGTTTCCGTTAGCCAACGCTTCATTTCTTCCCCGATTTTCAACTCTGTTCTCAATTACGTTTGAGCCAAAAAATTCGTTATGGAAACTGAGACACGTGTCAGTGTAAGGGTCGAAATTGAAAAAAGAAGGGTTCATTCGTGTTATTCTGTACCCTAAATAGGTGTGCGCGTCAGCCCACGTAGTAAACCCAGCGTGAGGTCTTAGATACGAATGAGCATATACTGTACTTTCGCACTGTTGACGCCGTACACATTGCACTCTATTATGTGCCGCAAACCGCGCGTCCAAGCTTGTACAAACCTGCTTAAAATGTTTCATAACGTCTGAATATTCCAACTTCATTTTCTTTCTTAAGATTTTGTGTTGGACCTCGGAAGGTAAAATGTCCCAGTAGTTCATTTTGTTATACCAGTGTTTCTTAATTTTAAATGGTATAACGAAATGCTTTAAGTGGAATTAATCTGAGGTGCTGCTTTCAAATCTGAGGTGCCGCTTTTAACTTGGAACAGGTTGACCATATGGGAATGAGACTGGGCCAGACGGGAATACAGTATTTAAAGTTAGGGGCTTACCACTTCTCACATATGCCTCATTTTCGGCCTGTTCTTCTTCCATTCGTTGTATATCTCGTTTGAGTTTACGTCCCCCTGAAGACTTTTTTCGTGGTTTGGGTTTCATGAAACCAAGTGCTTTTAAATTTCTTGCGTGACTCCTGGACCTAAGAGTATTTCCAGACGTGAGTGCCTCAACTGCCTCCTCGTGAGTGAATTTTGAGTCAATTGTATTGAATCGTGTTTCAGTTATATCTTGATAGACTCTCTTTGTCGACTCTTTAGTCTCCACGGCGTCTCCATTTACTCTTTTTGCCTTAAGGCGTTTTATACGTGCTGCACGGTTAGCTTTTGCGTCCTCCTTAGAAACTTCAGGAGTTTTTTTATTTTTCCTATACTCCTTAGCACATTCTTTTACAGTTTCTGGCCAAGACTTCATGTATATATATTATGAATTTATTTAAAATTCAACTTTTTCTCCTCTTCTGTCGCAGTCTATCCATACGCTTTGCGCGCGAAATCTTTGAACTTCTGGCACTTACCTTCCCAGGCATAGCTCCCCTTTTGGCTTTAGACGGTTTTTTGCTGCGGTATTCTGCTGCGCATTTACGAAGGTGATCAATCCAACTGTTGGCCATTATATTATAGTAATACAATAAAAAAAATATATATTTTTTTTTTTATTGTCCGCCGTGTCTTCCGTATCCGGTGACATACACTTCTTGCCCCTTCTTAATATTTTTTGTTGCTTTAATACTACCAGAACCATAGATTTTACCATTACTTTTACAATCCTGTCCTTTGCGACATTGGTTAAACTTCCCGGCTATAGAAGTCGCGGGTGGTACTTTACCGTCATATTGGACTTTCCCACTTGGTCCCCATACGTGAGTTGCGCGTTTCCCTTTGCCTTTATATTTAGCGTCCGTTTGAGCAGGAGTCATTTTGATAGTTCCGACCTTATAATCCCCTATAATTGTATCTTTTTTAATATCCTTCTTGGCGAACACACCGTCTCCGGCGCCTGGCAGAGTCGATTTTTTGACTTCCACCAGCGTATGATAATGGCACTTCGGAGCATACTTACAAGTATGTAATTTACACCTACTGCCGTTTTTTGTTGTACCGTTGCACTGAACACATTTAGTCTTTGGCATTTATATTATAAAACAATAAATTCATTGAAATTCTTTCTGAACATACTTGGGTGCTCTGGTTTGGGGTGCAAGTCTATCAGTAAAAAGTTATGAGGCTCAATCGTTGCGTACTCGAAAGCTTGCATAAACTGTTCCTCTTCGATTTCACCTGCCACGCTTTCGTATACTTGTGTCAACTCTTTTTTGTCCTTCAACGAAAAGCAACAAATCGACGTAGCATTATTGCGTACACTACGAGGACACCCTCCATTACGGTCAGCAAAGTTTTGCAAGGCAATGAAGACCGACGTACCTAAAGCGCCTCCCTCTTTAAATGCGCCAATATGTCTATGCCTCGTAATGAAGTTCAAAAACTTTTGACTTTTAAACAGCGGAGTCGACTGACAGTCGTCGACAAAGAGGGCCATAATCGGTTTACCCGCGTGGCCGTACTTTGGTTCTGGTGCCATAAAGATTCCTTTTGACTGGTCAAAGAACTCAAGCATTAGTTTTGCGTCAACCATTTCCACGAATGCCAGGCTGTTCATATCTTTCATTAAAGTCTTAAAGCGTTCTTTTGCACGAAGATACTCCTCATATTCGTCTCTCTCGGCCTCGATTTCTTTTACAACATTCTCTACAGCTGCAGAGCCCGTTGCGGGGTCGAACACGTCGTTTTCGTCTATACCTAAGTCGTCCATTAGCACCTTATTGCTGTGAAATGTCGGACTGATGACAAAAATACGGTCGAGTTTTTTATCCTCTTGGAGGAAACGCAAATAATTGGTTATTGCCACGGACTTCCCGCTACCTCTCTTGCCTAAAACAATCATATTCTGGTGTGCTTTCAATAACATAGGATTGGTATTGATAGAAAATGCGGAACTATTGGGCACTACTATCTCCTGTCCTTTCACTTTAACAGTCTTCATTTACTATAAGCTAACAATATAAATTATGTTCGAATTCTACCGTACGAGGCGGCAAAAATCCTGTCAAATTTGGCTTTTTTAGGGTCAACGGGCACAGGTGGCGCAGAAGTACTGGGTGTACTGTATGCCACTTGATTCTCCTCCACACTTTCGTCGTCTGACTCATTTACATACACGATCTTTTTTTTTGGTTTTCGCTTTTTTTTAACCACCACAATTTCCTCCTCCTCAGGTTCTTCCTTTTGGGTCTTTTTGACCTCCTCTAAAGGTTTGTTCAGCGCCTCGAGTTTTTCTTGAACCTCCAACTCTTTTTTTTTTTTTTCCATAGTAGCAACTAACTTCTCGTCTTCTTTTGCCTTTTTATTGGCGGTTCGCACCTCGGGTGCCTTTGCTCTCGCGGCGGCAAGCCGTTGGGGGGTTTCGGGGGCGGTGATTTTCTCACCTTTCTTGCAGGGG
>Ga0129324_10001519_pt1 | contig 14810 bp, 13 predicted proteins | sample CPBDNA_7_FD_96879 | JGI IMG/M metagenome (GOLD analysis project Ga0129324, IMG submission 96879) | Freshwater to marine salinity gradient microbial communities from Chesapeake Bay, USA - CPBay_Spr_15_0.2_DNA | ecosystem: Environmental > Aquatic > Marine > Coastal | place: USA: Chesapeake Bay... | reverse complement strand
TTGCCTTCTATCCGCCCGTGCCGCAGGTGGAGCGTCTCGATTGGACCGGTTTTACCGGCCAGCGGTACGTTGGGTGGGATTGGGTGCTGCTGGGGCCGCAGTTCGCCGAGGCAGCACGCCGAGCCCGGGCGCGGAGGGCACAATCGCTGACATGGGCCCCGTACGACGATCGGCAATTGACCCTTCTGGTCACTATGGGTGGCAGCGATCCCGCCGGCTTGACGCTGATGGCGCTGGAGGCCATCGAGAAGATAGATGGTGATTTTCGTGTCCTGGTGGTGATCGGCGGCGGCTTTGTGCACGACGCTGCGCTTGCCGAGTGGCTTGCTTCGGCAAAGCGGACTTATCACGTCCGCCGGGACGTAACAGACATGGCGTCATTGATGGCTGAGGCCGACTTGGGGATTGCTGCTTTTGGCGTGACAGCTTATGAGTTGGCAGCTATGAACGTACCGGCAATCTATCTATGCTTGAGTGATGACCATGCCGAATCAGCTTCGGCATTAATGAAGCAGAGATTCGGGGTTAGCTTTGGTTACTACAAAAACAAGTCTGCCAAATCTGCACTAATGAGCATAGCAGAAACAATAGCTTTCCTCTACAATGCAGAGAACGATATCAACAAAGCAGCGGTAGATGGATTAGGGGCTGTTCGCATAGCACGTATCATTGGTGAGGCGTACTGAAGTTACTTATGAACAGATCCGGTTGTTTAGAATGAATGAAACGATTCTGGTTGCGGGTGGAGGTCACGCCCAACTCTATTTGGTGCAAGCTTTAATTGCGCTTGGGAAAAGGATTATCTTAGTAGACCGTGATCCTGTCTGTCCTTGCCGAGAGCTTACCGAACTATTTATTAACGAAAGCACTCATGACGGAGGGCGGTGGTTAACGGCTCTGCGGAATTTTCGACCAGAAATCGATATTCATGGAGTCCTTACTTCTTCTAGTGGTCCACCGGTCCGAGCTTTAGCAACTGTCGCGAACGCACTAAAGATACCCTTATATTCTGATGCTGCCGCTCAGCTTGCAATATCAAAGATTGCATTCAGAAGGTATTTTGGTGGCGTTCATCACGCAAACTCAAGCGAGTTTTCACGAGAAACAAATAAGCGTTGGCCGGTAGTGGTGAAAGCAGATTATTCTGTTTTTGGAAAGAATGCGGTTCGCTGGGCGACAAATGATCAGCAGCTAAATTTTGCAATAAATGAGATAAAAAAGATCTCTTTGAGTGGCGAAGTTTTGGTAGAACAATACGTGACTGGAAGAGACTTAATCTTTGTTGGATTGGTGCGTAACGGATCACTAGTCTTCCTAGTTCCGCTCGCAGAAATAAACAAGCTACAGGATGATGGCAAACTAAGAAGTATTGGCATAATGGGGCCTGTGCATGTTGAAACTGAAATACGCAGATATGCCACTCTGGAGCTGACAAATATCATAAATAAGTTCATGATAATAAATGCTCCTATCAGCCTCTCAGTTCGTGCTTCAAAAAAAGAATGTGTGCCCATAGAATTGCATCTAGATTTTGGAGGCGAATCAGTTTATGACTGGCTTCTCCGCCCGGTGTTCAAAGACGGAATAAAAGATGTTTTGAACCTTCTCTTTGAAGGCAAAGACGTGACGAATACCTTTGAGGACAGTTCGCCAGCGAATTGCCATGCCGTACTATACGAACGCACGACCAAGAGTATGCAAAAAATTTTTGATTACAAAGTTGAACTTGTCGCCAACACTGGGACCGCGTGGCAGTTGGCGGGCGCCTCTGATAGTTTGGAGAGATTAATGCGGGATCTGCTGTAATGGGAGCGAAACAACGAAGGGCTATTATGATCCTAGGATCATCTATGTTTGATCGGCCTGCCTACATTGCTTTGAAAAAAATGGGGCTCGCTTTAATAATGACGGATATAAACCCCAGCTGCCCACAGTTTCAATATGCCGACGAGTATTTCGTAGCTAATGCATCCGAGACCGAAGAAATTTTAAGATGCTTCGAATCTAGCCGTTACCGACATGGAATTTTGATGGCATACTGTGGAAATGATTTTGGCGTCAAGTCTGCACTTGCAGTGAATAGCGCAATTTCGGGTATTAAAGCGATTGATACCGACGCCGTTGATCTGAATGACAAAGCCTGGATGAAAGCTGTATTTGAGGCGGCGGAAATATGCGTTCCACGTGCAGTGTATTATTATGCCTCAGAAGATGTTCTTAGTGTGATTGATGATGTTGAAAAAAGTATGGACTATCCTGTAGTAGTCAAGCCCACTAGTGGTTCGGGGGCGCGTGGTGTAAGCGTTTGTCGGCATTCAGGCGACTTCTCTAACTGCTGGCGTACGGCAATCGCGGAAGGCGATCGAGTATCTGTAGAAAAATATATAGATGGCTCACATTTGGATCTTAATGGGTTTATGGTGAACGGGGTATTTTATCGATCAGGATCAAGTGATCGATTTTTTCTACCTGAACCAAGAAGAATAATGTTAAAAAATTATGCGCCGAGTGTGCTTTCTGAGCACAAACTCGAAAAAGCTTGGGCATCTTTAGAGTCGGCTGCTAAGGCTCAAGGGCTTAGGTTTGGGCCAATAAAGGCTGACTTTATTGTAGACAGTACAGGCATGCCATATCTTTTAGAGACTGCGATCCGTTTCCATGGGGGGCTCACTACATGTGGGTCTATGCGGGTCAGTGGTGAATCTTTCTCCATTCCGGAGATGGTGTGTGTTGTTGACAGTGAGCTAAAAAAAGAGTTTGAACAAATTTGGTCAGTATCCCGTAGGGTAGGTTCGGTTCACATATTTCCGACACTTCCGGACACGAAGGTTTGTGGTTTCAACGTGCCGCAACAGATTGAAGGAGTGGAGGATATTTTTATGCGGAAAGTATCTGGAAAGAGCGATTCAAAAGCGAGCATGAACGACAATCGTGACATTCCCGGCTATATAGTAGCTTTCGGCGAAACAAGAGAACAGTGTGATTATCACGTCGCGAAAGCTCTTCTTAAGATCGAGGTGAAATCATGTTAACTCTTTCGGATTTTGACCGCTGGTACGTTGAAGGGAGAAAAGCAAGATCGTGGATGTGTGAGTATGGGGGTTTGGAGAATTTGCTAGCGGAAACCGAAACCGTAAAAGTGTGGGGTGCGAGTAATGGAGGTAGGCTAGTACGTGATCGTTTAATGGGATATGGGGTTACCGTCGAAGCTTTCGTAGATTCTGATTACGCGAAAGTTGGTTTGAGTGTGGAAGAAACGCCGATTCTAGCGCCTTCAGATGTCAGTGATCTTGATACAGTTGTCGTAGGCACTATGTATCAAAAAAGTGTCTTTGATACATATCTCTCTAAATCAGATTCTACGATAATACCATACGACGATTTCCAGAATCATATCTCTCGTTGGAACATCGATTTTGTCAAAGACAATTTTACTAGGCTTCAGGGGTTTTATCGGCTTTTGGAGGATGAAGCTAGTAGATCTGTCTTAAAGTCTGCCATTAGATTCGCAATCACTCGGGACTTAACCAAGATTGCGTACTCTGATTTTGCTCAGTATGCACATCCAAAAGTCAAAGCACGCCGCGACAGTGTAATTTTGGATGGGGGTGCTTATAACGGCGATTCAGTTTCGAGATTTATGTCTGATGCCCCGGATTTGAAGTCGATCTTCTGTTTTGAGCCGATGCGGAAAAACATTATCGCACTTTACGATTATGTATCCAGTGAGGGGTTGGAATCCAAGGTGTTTGTTGAAGAGGGGGCACTTGGCGACTCTGATGTTGACGTTTTCCTAAGTGAAGACGCCTACTCTCCTCAGAACAATCAGGTAAGCAAGATAGGAGACATGGATAAGGGAAAAGTTCGTTGCTGGACGATTGATCAATTCTGCAGCAGCCATAATGTCGCGCCTACACTTATTAAATTGGATTTGGAGGGTTTTGAGATAAATGCTCTGCTTGGCGCGCGTGATACGTTAAAACGTTTACAGCCAGATTTGCAAATCGGGATATACCACAACCCAGAAGAGTTTTTAGAAATCCCAATGTTATTAAAGGAGCTAGACCCTGAGTATCGATTTTATCTCGGGCATCACGGAGAAGGGGCTTTCTGGGATACTGTTCTGTACTGCTCGAAAGGATAACAATGTATGTTGAGCAATGAAGCTCTTGCAAAGAAGGCGATATCTGTGCGTCGATCAATTGTTACATCTGTGTTCCTTGCGAGTTCGGGGCATCCAGGTGGTGCATTGTCCTGCTGTGAAATTCTAACTTACCTATTTGATCATATTGTAGACGCAGGGAATTACGAGCCCCACAAATATCGATTTGTTCTTTCCAAAGGGCATTCTTGCCCAGCCTTGTATGGCATGTTTCTCTGTTCCGGTTGGGTAGCGCACGAAGAGATAGTAAATTTCAGAAAAATTGGAGGTTCAATGCAGGGGCACCCAAGTGTGGTTACGACCCCTTGGGTCGAAACCAGCACTGGCTCCCTCGGACAGGGATTCTCTGCGGCAATCGGCATGGCATTGGGGCATATATATAAAAATGAGCTGACTCGGATTTTTGTTATGCTGGGCGATGGTGAGCTCCAAGAGGGTGAAATCTGGGAAGGCGCCATGTGCGCTGCCCATTACAAGCTCGACAACCTCTGCGCCATCGTCGATTACAACAAGATGCAAAGTGATGATTTGAATGAGAACATCATGGGCCTGGAGCCGCTTCGGGCAAAGTGGGAAGCCTTCAACTGGCATGTGATCGAGATTGATGGTCATGATTTCGATCAGATTGAATCTGCATTCGAACAGGCGAACGAAACCAAGGGTAAGCCGACCGTGATCATTGCACACACGATCAAGGGGAAAGGGGTCTCATTCATGGAAGGACAGCCCGCCTGGCATGGTAGTGTGACCCTGCGACCCGAGGAACTGGAGCAGGCTTTGCGAGACCTCGGGACGCCGGAGGAAGACATCCCTGCCTATCTTAACGGCAGCATCTGGAGTCGCCAGGCATGAGTCAGCAAGCAACAATCGGTGGTCCGGCGCTAGTCGGGACGAGCGGAGATTCGTTGCGTGAGGCCTTCGGCAAGACACTCGTTAGACTGGCTGACCAGTATCCCGACTTCGTCGTCTTCGATGCCGATGTTGCGGGTGGCACGGGTACACACCATTTCCGCAAGTCACACCCAGAGCGGTTCTTCCAGTTCGGCATTGCCGAACAGAACATGATGGCAGCGGCTGGTGGCTTTGCGAGCACTGGCGTCGTGCCTTTCGTCACGACGTTTGCCGTGTTTGCATTGCGTGCATACGAGCAGGCCAGACTATCGGTTGCCTACGCGCAACGAAACGTCAAGATCGTTGCCAGCCATCCGGGTTTGGACGTCGGTCCGGATGGTGCCTCGGCCCAGGCCTTGGAGGATCTTGCGGCTTTTCGTGCCATTCCCGGCATGGTCGTGGTTTCTCCGGCGGACCCGTTGGAGACTGCGCAGGCGACTGAAGCCATCCTCAACTATGTCGGTCCGGTCTACATGCGCACTGGTCGGAGCCCGACGCGACGTATCCTTGAGAGTGACTACCAGTTCGAGTTGGGTAAAGGGCGTGTGTTGCTTGATGGCGCGGATGTCACTTTGGTGGCGTGTGGCGTGGAGGTGGCACGGGCGCTGGATGCTGCCGAGATTTTGGGACAGGAGGGGATCAATGCGCGCGTTGTCAACATGGCGACCATCAAGCCCATCGATGTTGATCTTCTGACCCAATGCGCGGCGGAGACCGGCTGCATGGTCACGGCTGAAGATCACAATATTCACGGCGGCTTGGGCGGAGCTGTTGCGGAATCGCTGGCCCAGACACGACCGGTACCGATCGAGTTCGTTGGTGTTCGTGACACCTTCGGAGAGTCGGGCGAGCCCGAAGAGCTGGCCGAGAAGTACGGGCTGACCGGACCGCATATCGCAGCGGCTGCACGGCGCGCGATCGCCCGCAAGTGTGGGGGTTAGCATGATGCTTGAAGGCAAGGTTTCGTTCGTCACTGGTGGGAGCCGAGGCATCGGCAAGGATATTTCATTAGCGCTGGCCCGTGCGGGAGCAAAGGTCGCGCTGACCTATCGGGATCAAAAAGAGCGTGCTGATGAGGTCGTGGCGGCCATTGTCGCAAACGGCGGCAATGCGCTGGCTTTGCGGATGGACGTCTGCGATCGCACCGCCGTTCGAAATGCGATGTCGGAATGTATTGCTCGGTTCGGCAGCTTGCATATTCTGGTCAATAATGCGGGCATCAATAAACCAAGCGATTTCGACCAAGTGACCGATGAGGACTGGGACGACATTCTGGCGGTCAATCTGAAAGGCCCGTTCATTTGTACACAGGAGGCCCTACCGCACCTCCGAAAAAGCGGTAGTGGAAGCATCATCAATATCGGATCGGTCAGCGGTCAGTACGGTGGTCCGCGTACTGCTCATTATGCGGCGAGCAAGGCCGGTTTGATTTCGCTCGGGCAGGTTGTCGCCCGGTTTGGTGCGAAAGATAGCATTCGTTGCAACACGCTGGCTGCGGGTTTGATTGTATCGGAAATGGCGGCCGGTGGACTGCAATCTCCAGCAGTGAAGAAGGCAGCAGAAAACGTATTACTCGGTCGACTCGGAGGGGCTGATGAGGTCGCCAGCGTTGTGGTGTTCCTAGCCTCTGATGCGGCGTCCTATGTCACAGCCCAAACAATCAATGTCAACGGCGGCCTGTACTTTTGAGTAAGACATTACTGATTGTCAGTGCGGGTGTAGAAGCCTTACCTGGGATCAAGTTGGCGAAAAAACTGGGCCTCCATGTTGTTGCTAGCGACGCCAACCCCCAAGCCCCCGGTTTCGCCTTCGCGGACGACACGCTAGTTGCCAGCACCTATGACGTCGAGGCAACCGTCGCCGCTGCCACCCGCTATCACCAAGAAGTCCGCCCCATCGACGGTGTCATGTGCATCGCCTCCGACGTGCCGCTCACCGTCGCCAGCGTTGCGGCCGCCTTGGGGCTGCCCGGCATCCCAATCGAATCCGCTCGGCTAGCGACCGACAAGTTGGCCATGAAACAGCGCTTCGCGGCCGATGGCGTGCCCATTCCCTGGTTCAGCGCGGTGGCATCCACCGATCATCTCAAGACCCTGATCGCCGCCGAGGGGCTGCCGTTGGTGATCAAGCCCGTCGATAGTCGAGGCTCGCGCGGTGTCCTGCGCTTGCAGCCCGAGACCGATTTGGCTTGGGCCTACGCGACAGCCAAGGGGCACTCGCCGACCGGCCGCGTGATGCTGGAGCGCTTCCTGTCCGGTCCGCAGGTCAGCACCGAGTCGCTGGTGATCGACGGCGTGGCCTATACCCCTGGCTTTGCGGACCGTAATTACGAGTATCTGGACCGCTACGCACCGCACATCATCGAGAACGGCGGGCAGCTGCCGAGCCATCTGGACGATGCGACCCAGCAGGCGGTGCACGATCTGGTGCAGCAGGCGGCACTAAGCATGGGCATCCGCAACGGCGTGGTTAAAGGCGACATCGTGGTCACCGATGGCAAGCCGCACGTCATCGAGCTCGCCGCCCGCCTCAGCGGCGGCTACTTCTGCACCCACGAGATCCCGCTCAACACCGGAGTCGACCTGGTCGGCGCCGCCATCCGCCAGGCGTTGGGCGAGCCGGTGGACCCGGCAGCCCTACAGCCCAAGTTCAACCGGCCGGTGGCGCAGCGCTACTTCTTGCCTGGCGCAGGCCGTTTGCGTGCCATTTCCGGCATCGAAGAGGCAAAGGCCGTTGCCGGTGTCGAAGAGCTGTTAGTCACGGCGAAGCCCGGCGATCTCTTACGTGATCCAACCGATTCGAATTGCAGTGCCGCGATGGTGATCGCCACTGGTGCAAGCCGAGACGAGGCGATCGCGTCGGCGGAGCGGGCGATCGGTCATCTGCATGTCGAGATGACGCCGTTATGAATGTCTTGGTCGTTGCCGCCCATCCGGATGATGAAGTGTTGGGTGCCGGCGGGGTGATCGGTCGTCACGTCGCCGCGGGCGATGCCGTGACCGTGTTGATATTGGGCAGCGGGCTGTCGGCCCGCTTAAACGCGCCGGCGAGCCTGGACGCGGGTGCCCTATCGCAGCTCCGAAGCGATGCGGCGCAGGCTGCGGCTGTTCTCGGGGTGACTGATTTGCGGTTGCTCGACTTCCCAGATAACCGCTTCGACAGTATCGACTTGCTGGATATCGTGAAATCGACCGAGCAGGTGGTGGATGAGGTTCAGCCAAGCCTGGTCTACACGCACCATCCCGGTGATCTCAACATCGATCATCAGCGTACCGGGATGGCCGTGCTGACAGCCTGCCGGCCGCAGCCCGGTGTGTCGGTGGAGCGGATTCTGGCCATGGAGGTGCCCTCGGCGACCGGCTGGGGTGATCCCGCGCAAGCCTTCTTGCCGACGGTCTTCGTGGATATTCGGGCCACGCTAGAGCTGAAGCTGCAGGCGATGGCGGCATACCAGAGCGAGTTGCGGGAGTTTCCACATGCCCGCTCTTTAACTTCGATCGAGGCACGCGCGCGTGCTTGGGGGAGTCAGGTCGGGCTATGGGCGGCCGAGCCCTTCGTCTTGCTTCGTGAAGTCCAGCGATGACGGCGGCTAAAACGCCCCTGAGGGTCATCTTTATCGGCGCGCGCGTGGTGGGAAGGCGCTGTCTGGACGCCTTGCTGAGCACCGATGCGCAGGTCGTTGGTTTGCTCTATCTGGATGATGCACTGGCAGGGATGACCGTTGCGCATGAGACCTTTGACGACCTGATTGCGCACCATCGCTTGCGCGCGAAATCCTTTAGATCGCTGCGTGATCCGGAGTTGGTGTCCTGGGTTGAGATGCTGCAGCCGGATGTCGGCGTCGTCATCGGCGTGTCGCAGCTCATTGATGAGGCGCTGCTTCAGGTTCCCCGGCTTGGTTTCATCGGCATGCATCCCACGCTGCTGCCCGAAGGCCGAGGACGGGCACCCATCCCTTGGGCGTTGATCAAGGGGCTGGAGCGGACAGGCGTCAGCCTATTCTGGTGCGAGGCAGGGGCAGACACAGGGCCACTGCTGGGCCAGCGCGAGGTCCCGGTCTACTACGAGGACACGGCCGCCATTTTGGGTGCGCGTACCGATGTAGTCGCTGCTGAATTGCTGATCGAGGCGGCTGGTGCGCTGTCTCGCGGCGAGGTCAGACGGATTCCTCAAGACGATTCCAATGCAACCACCTGGCCAAAGCGCCGGCCCGAAGATGGACTTATTGATTGGTCTTGGCCGGGGCGACGGATCTACGACTGGGTGCGAGCGTTGACCCATCCTTATCCGGGCGCGTTCGCCGAAGTAGACGGTAAGCGTCTCAATGTCTGGGCTTGTCGTGAGTCAGACGATCAGCGCACCAGCGCACCTGGAACAATCTTGGATGTGCTGCCGCATGGCCTTTTGGTGGCTTGCGGCGATGGGGCTGTGTTGCTGACGGAATTCGAACGGCAAACCGAAGGTTTTCCGGAGTAACTCTAGTTAAACAGGGTAGTAAGGGCTAGCCGGAGTTCGGGCCGTCTGATGGAGGTGTACATAAAATAATTAACCTTCGGCATGCAGAGGTTCCTCCCCCTTGCTTTTTTACTTTAGTATTGCAAATCCAATGGATGAAGATTGGATGCCTCAATACCACTAAAACTTACTTTTGGGGCTATTCAACTGCTATTGATATAAAATGACACTTTACTTATACAATTTTTTCCATCTAAATCTGGCTTATTCGGCCATCGAGGAGGAAGACCGCCCGCGTGTCATCGAACGCTGTTACTGGCCCCTGCTACGCCTTGCTCGGGACCACAACCTGCCATTTGGTATCGAACTTTCTGGTTACACGCTTGAGACTATCGCCGCCATCGATCCGGAGTGGATGCGGGAACTGGCGTCTTTAGTTAACGATGGCCCTTGTGAACTGATTGGTTGCGGTTATGCTCAAGTCATTGGACCACTGGTGCCGCCTGATGTAACTTCCGCGAATCTGCGCATTGGCCATGCGGTGTATCGGGACCTTTTGGGTGTGAGCCCCAAAATTGCTCTGCTCAATGAGCAAGCATACTCCGCCAGTCTTGTGTCTCTGTACCGGGCTGCAGGCTATGAAGCCATCATCATGGAATGGAACAATCCTTCTCGGGAGTATTCGCACTGGGATCCGGAATGGCGCTATCTGCCTCAGTATGCCAAGGGGACTGGAGGTTCAGAGATCGGCCTCATCTGGAATAAATCCATCGCCTTTCAAAAGTTTCAGCGCTACGCTCATGGCGAAATGGAACTTGACGAACTTCTGGATTATGTCCTTAGCCATCACGCCGCACATCCCCGTGCCTTCCCAGTTTACGGCAATGATGTGGAGGTCTTTGATTTTCGTCCAGGTCGCTACATGACTGAAGCCAGCATCCAGAAAGAGGGGGAATGGAACCGGATCGATGCCTTTTATGCCGCCCTGTCTCAGCTGCCGGACATATGCTTTATTAAACCCAGTGAGGTGATGAAACTGCAAGATCAGCCAGGCGCTGGGCAACGTTTGGAATTAGGTTCAGCAGCGCAACCCATCCCTGTGAAGAAGCAGGATAAATACAACGTGGTGCGATGGGCTGTCACGGGCCGCGATGATCTGGGTATCAACACAAAGTGCCGGCAGATTTATGTTGCGATGCAGAGAAGTTCGACTGCTTCCGAGCAACACTGGAAGGAGCTTTGTTACCTCTGGAGTAGTGACTTTCGCACGCACATTACTCAAAAGCGTTGGATTACCTACCAGCAACGACTGGAAGAATTCGCAAAGAGTTGGTGTGACGGTGAGATAGGTAAGACTGCCATAAAATCGGTTCAAACATCAGTTTTGTCGGGAGCTCAACGTGCGCAACCATCGCTCGAAGTCAAACGACGAGGTCGTTTTCTCGAAGTGCGGGGTGAGCGCATTGAGGTGCGATTCAATTGTCTTCGCGGGTTGGCCCTTGATGTGTTTACCGACAAGGCACTCTCCCGGCGCCCTGTGTGTGGCACGTTGCATCATGGATATTTCGACGACATTGGTTGGGGAGCGGATTACTACAGCGGACACTTAGTCCTTGAGAGCCTCGGGCATGCCAAAATCACCGACCTCAATGCGGTGGAACCCAAAGTGTTTGAAACGCAGGATGGTCTGTGCATCCAAGCGAGTATACCGACCCCGCTGGGCATCATCGAAAAATGCTGGACCGTCGATGATGCCAACGGCCGTCTGCGGCTGACCCAACGCTTTGATTTTTTGGAACCTGTGCTTGGTTCACTTCGTTTAGGTCATATTGCACTGCTGCAAGACGCCTTTAATAGTGATCATTTGTGCTATCAAACACACAACGGCGGTGTTGAGATTGAGAGCTTTAGCCTTGCAAACTGCGAGGTCAACCACGGTCGTCCCGTATCCTTCTTGGTGTCTGCGAATCACGCCATCGGCATGACTGAGGGTGTCGTGGAGTTAGGTGACGACCGGCATCGTTTGGTACTGGAATGTGACATGAACCAGGCGGCTTTGATTGGGCTAATAACGCATCAGAATATCAAAGGAAAGTACTTCACCCGGGTCGCATTCTCAGCGAGAGAAATGGACGACACAAGCAAGGCAGCGGTGATCCAGGATTTTCGTTTCGATCTTGCGATCTCCTTGCGAGAGGGGTCGGATTAATTACTAAGTTGCCATGTAGAGAATGTCAGTAGTTGCGTCATATTTGTCAGAGAGAAATCTATTTCAATGAAAATTCTAGTCACAGGTGCTGCTGGCTTCATTGGTTCTGCACTTACTTTACGCTTGTTGGAACGTGGCGATGAAGTTATCGGCATTGATAATCACAACGACTACTACAATGTGGCACTTAAAGAGGCGCGGCTTGCGCGGCAGGTTGATTATGCAAACTATACTCATTTTCGTATCGATCTTGCCGATAGAGATAGCATGGCGACATTATTTAGGAATCAAAAGCCCCAGCGCGTGGTAAATCTCGCTGCTCAGGCAGGTGTGCGTTATTCCCTCGAGAATCCGCTAGCGTATATCAGCAGTAATCTCGTTGGTTTTGGCCATGTTTTAGAGGGGTGTCGCCATAACGGAGCCGAGCATCTTGTCTATGCGAGCTCTTCGAGCGTCTATGGCGCAAATACTGCCATGCCATTCTCGGTGCATGATAGTGTCGACCATCCTTTGAGTTTGTATGCGGCCACGAAAAAAGCCAATGAGCTGATGGCACATTCCTATAGTCACTTATACAGGGTGCCGACAACTGGTCTTCGGTTCTTCACTGTCTATGGCCCTTGGGATCGCCCTGATATGGCTTTACAAAAATTCGCTCAGGCCGTTGTCAAGGGCGAGTCCATTAAGTTGTTTAATCACGGTAATCATCGGAGAGATTTCACATACATCGATGATATCATCGAGGGTGTGATTCGAGTGCTTGATCGACCCGCGACGCCAAATTTTGACTGGTCAAGTGATCACCCCGATCCGGGCACCAGCAATGCACCTTGGCGCATATATAACATTGGTAACAATCGGCCAGTGAATCTAATGGACTACATCAGCGCGCTGGAAAAAGCCTTGGGCAAAGAGGCCAACAAAGAATTGCTACCTATCCAGCCGGGAGATGTGCCAGACACCTGGGCGAATGTTGATGATCTCGCGGAACAGTTCGATTACCAGCCGAATACGTCGGTGATACAGGGCGTTGAGAACTTTGCAGCGTGGTTTAAAGACTACTACTTTCTCTAAGTGAACATCTCCGAAGTCTCTGTATAGCCTGGCCATATTCTTGCCATTTGAAAACCGTGATAATGATGCGCTTATCTCACTAAAAAGGTCTATATTCAGGTTTGCTATGAATGATATTTTTATAAAGAATATGAGCTATATCGAGAATTGTTGGCCTGACTGTGCGACATTTCTCGGGTCAGCCAAGGGATGCCATAAACTAGAGCATCTCTCTTCCTCTCATGCTCCTAGCTTAAGGGCAGACGGCTATCTGTTAGCGAGTATTTATGACAGAGAGTCTGAGGGTCAGCTTCAAGCTTCTCTTGTGCCTCAAGAATCAAAGGTTGCCTGGGTCTATGGTCCTGGTCTGGGAGATATTCCCAGAGCATTATTGAATAGACCTCAGATTGAAAAATTGTATGTTGTTGTGATGGCACCTTGGCTTTTTTATCAGATATTGCAACATTTTGATCAGACGGACTGGTTGTCTGATTCACGAGTTGAATTGACGATAGCCGAGGGTACACATCCGAGGTATCCGTTTGCAGCATCCCCACCTGAACTCACTTTAGCCGCTAGAGAGGCTTGCGTGTTGCGGGATAGGGTCTTGTTAGAGTTAGCCACTTCATATATTAATGAAATGCATAGCGATAAGGATGGGCAAATTGCAGATCGCATAGAATCTAACGAGCCGTTTGTAGCCCAAGATGGAGATGTTGCAGAGCTTTTTGAGCAGTGGCATGGGAAAGAGGTATATGTTGTAGCGGCTGGGCCTACCCTGGAAAACACAATCAGTTTATTACAGCACAAAGAAGATCGATTAATTATCGCTGTCGATGGGGCTATGCCTGCGTTGATTTCCGCAGGTGTAGTGCCTGACGCAGTGGTTACTATAGATGATCAGCCCACTGTTGCTGAATTTTTTAGAGGTATAGAGGCTGATTTATTTAAAAACTCAATCATGGTCTATTTTCCCAGGGTCCACTCAGACGTTTTGTCTATATGGCCTGGAAAGAGGTTGGTGGCCTATAGCGCTCATGTAAATTACCTTAGAATTAATGAAAAATACCCTCGAGAAACTCTTTATTCTTCGGGCAGTGTAATTCATCCGGCTATCGATCTTGCTGTTAGGGCTGGGGCTTCAAGAGTAGTGCTCTTTGGAGCAGACTTCAGCTTTCCTGGTAATAAAGTGAGAGCCAATGATCGCACTATTGAGACATCAAGAATGAAAAGCAGTGTCCAAGATGGGCATGGCAACATGGTGCCTACTCAATCTAATATGCTTGGTTATCTGCGAGATCTGGAGTCCTATATTCAGCTTAATTCAGACATTGATTTTGTGAATACTTGCAGAGATGGTGCATTCATTGCTGGGACAGAATACCTGGAGGGAGTTTGATGGCCTCTGAGGTCGTGCAAGACGAGTATGTTGCTCTACAGGAAGTCGTCAGGGCATGTCGACTGGGCATGGAAGCAATGGCCGGAGATAGGCTCGTAGATTTTATTGACAGTTTAAGTGTTAGACTCTTAACTCTGCCACCTGCCAAAGTAAATCAACTGACGCCTGTCTTGGCTCAGGTATTGTTTGCACAGGAAAAACGAGACTATATTTGGATGGCTGATCTGCTGCAATATCAGGTGGCTCCAATGCTCTATTCAGGTCGTGACGTCGACGGCGTAGAGCCCGTCGACGTCACCCCGTAATCAATCGAGTGGCGATGAATGCAATCCCCCGTTAACTGCGTAGAGCCGTGCAGAATTAACGAAGATCGTGAATTTTAGCGGCAAGATTAACTAGTATTGGTGCCCAGGGACGGAATCGAACCGCCGACACGGGGATTTTCAATTGCTAGTCCGCTCAAAAATTCATTCATATCAATTAGTTACACCAAATAATAAAATTGTGTCATTGATTGTGACATGGATCTATGTATTATGAAGGCATCACACTACACAATTGCGTGGATCCATGAAGTCACAGACGATTCCTATCATACCTAAAGAACTCAATATATATAAGCGATCCAACGATGCGCCATA
>Ga0129324_10001518_pt1 | contig 14821 bp, 11 predicted proteins | sample CPBDNA_7_FD_96879 | JGI IMG/M metagenome (GOLD analysis project Ga0129324, IMG submission 96879) | Freshwater to marine salinity gradient microbial communities from Chesapeake Bay, USA - CPBay_Spr_15_0.2_DNA | ecosystem: Environmental > Aquatic > Marine > Coastal | place: USA: Chesapeake Bay... | reverse complement strand
TAATCGTCTATTAGATTATTGTAGTCATCTGCAGAACCGCTAGTATCATCGCTTCCTAAAAGTATATTGTCAATTGGGTCTTCGTTTTTATATGCATTTAAATCTCCAATAATTAAATAATCAGGATCACCGCTAGAAGTAGGGTCTGTAGCTAACCAATCTACTAGTGCAGCAGCAGCTTCAGCTCTTGTAAGGTTACAATTTGCTGCTCCATCATTTAAATTTGAATCGCCATCACTTGCACATGAAGAACCTTTTGACTTCAAATGATTCACAACTACAGTAAGTTGACCTTGATTAGAAATTTGTCTAAATGTTTGTGCCAAGGCAGGACGGTTTCTATTATCATCAAAGCGTGGATCGACAGAAGAGTCAAGAACTGCAAATGCACCTTCCAGACTAACAGTTGCTGTGTTATAAATAAAAGCAACGGCGATTTGATCTGTTCCTATCACTCCAGTATCTAGGGCAGCATAGGTGCTCCCGCATAATGCATTAATACCATTGCTGCCGTTCAACAGATCATTGATCGCTACAATACCATTGTTTTCTATTTCAATTAGACCAACAATATCAGCATTCAGACCACAAATAGCTGCAGCAATCTTCTCTCGCTGGCGATCTAATTCTGCAGGAGAATTTGCTCCTCTTTCATTTAAAGTCGTAAAGTAGTTAAGCACATTGAAGCTGGCTACTTTAAAGCTACCTCCAACATTTTCTGGCAAAGATGTTCTTGGGTTGCTACTTGTAAAGACATAGGAAAACTCATTTACTACAGGTCTGATTCTCCACGCATCTGTACCGTTTTGTCCTGCAAAAGACCAATGCATAATTCCCGTAAGATTACTTATTTGATCACCACCACGGATAAAGTTAGTATTACTCAGTCCTCCTGGTAATGGCCAAAAATAAGGCACGTCAGTTGAACCACTAATATTACTATTCTGGATATTATTATCATCATCTAAGATAATGCGTGACGACTCTAATTGCGATAAGTAAGCGGCGTATCCTGCAACATCTGGTTCATTGTTATCAGTAAACTGTCTCGCTCTATTGTTTGCATTCAGCACTAATTCGCCATAACGTGCAAGATTATAATATTCACTTACTACTAGATCAGTGGTGTAGGTGATTAACATATTTTCCACATTTTCATAAGTGGCTTCCATATCCGTGCCTGCAGGCGCTGGTAACGTAAGCGATGTTGAAGTTGGTAGCGGATTCGAATTACTTATAATCGTTACACTTCCGCTTCCAGTAACATCGATTTGCGTTGTTCCTGAGAACTCGACAACTCTTCCAGACACCTCTACCCGGTCCCCAACAGCTACATCTACCGCACAAGACGGACAAAACACAAATAGCCCTTCCGAAGTCGACAGATCTGCATCTGCATCTGCATCTTCTTCTTGAATAAAAAATCCTCGTAACTGACTGTCTGTTTGATAATCGCCAATTACAATAGCATCTACTAAAACAGAGGTGTTTTCTAGCGGACTAGTACTTGAATTTCCTTGCACGGCACTAATAAATACAGGAGTTACGGCAACATCTCCACAACCATTCAATAGTCCAGCAGTAGAGGGAGAAGTACACCACGTATTTCCAAGGTCTTCTGAGGTTTCATCATTGCCATTTACACCATTACCACCAGTGGTTAGTTCATTGCCTTCTGTCAGATCTTCACGCTGATAAGAATCTCCAATACCGTGGGCAGATGCTGCCACCACCACTTGATTTGCAATGGGCGTATCATTTGCGTAGGTACTAGTTAAAGCATCAGCATCTGGGCCATCTATGCTCACTCCTGTTTTGTCAACTGCTTCTGCGGTATCTCCCCAAATAACATAGTCCAAGTCAGTTACTAAATCGGTTGTACCATCCCAATAAAAAAGAATAGCGACTTCACCACTGTTGGTTAAACCACCTTGGCCGTTAATAGAACCTTGAAGTCCTTCAAGCATATCTGGGATAGCATCTGCGGTACTTCCGTCTTCATACAACTCGTAGGTTGGATTCGTTCCATAAGTTGTATTATAATTATTCGAACCACTAATAGCGAGCGTTTGGTATTCTCTAGCCCCAATTGTCGCACCACTTGGGAAACGTGCTAAAAAGTCTCCAAAACCACCACCCCCAGCGTTGGCTCCTGTAACAATATTATAATAGTATGTAGCCGTGGTTCCTGCAAATGTTGCATCGGTAATATATACGTTTGTTAAATCTACTGTTGTCGAGTTAGGGTTATATATTTCTATAAACTCTCCAGCTGTTGGTGTTACCGTAATTTCACTAATTAATAATGGAAGCACATCGCTTAAGGTTCCTTTAATCCTAATATCGTCAATGCCCATAGGTTCAGAGCCACTAGGGGATCCCGCCCAGCTCAAACGAATGCTCACTGAAGCAGCTGCCGTTCCATTTAATAGAGTAGATGTATAGGTGTCAAAAGCACCAGTGGTCGGATTGGATTTGTCCAAAAATCCTACAGCCGTAGGACTACCATCTATAAACAATTCTAATGGATCATTTAATTGTGGAACAAAACCTCCATCTAGTGCACGGTATGTTTTTGAAGCACTCTCATTTGTTCTTGCTCTAAACAGTTCTTGAAATGCACCGCCGTCTACAGAGGCTTCAATAATAAAACCATCACTAGAACTAGCTTCAAAATCACCAATAGCAGCAAGGTTAATCTCTATAGAACTCAATATTGCACCACCCCAGCCGTTAAAAGTCCAAGTTGCGTTATTTGGAGCACCTTGTACACCGTTTGCATCGTTTAGCGCAAAAAAAGCTGTTGTGTTTTGGCCAGAAAGTCCAGAAGTATCACTAGGAAAGTTACTCCCCAATCGTGCACCACTTACATCTGCACCAGTATCATCCGCAACATCATACGGCATTCCGGTGCCGCCTAACTGACCATCTACACGTCCAAATACATCACCTCCAGTTCCTCCTGCAACGCCAAAATCAGATACGTTTGCTGTGGAATTAAGGTTTATCGAGTTGCCATCGAAATCTTCAAACCCTAAGGTTGTTTGTGCGATCGTAGCCGATCCCCCAAAAAATAAGATGAATACATAGCATAAGGGAAGTTTTCTTTTCATTTGGAATCTTTTCTAAAAATTTAGTGACCGCCTAATACTTATTATTTAGTAAGGCTTATTGGATCCAAAAATATAGCTATTGCATTAGAAGTTATTGGAGGTAGCAGAAGGTTAACCTAGAGTTAATGTTTGGGTGTTTTTGAGATACCTCTTTGATGATTTGTTGTAATTCTATGGCATAAAAATAGGGGCCTCTGTGCGGTCTGTTAAAATAAAATAGTCCTAATTTCTAGACCATTTTTCCTTAAAAGAACTCGACGGGCTGTTGCAGCAATTCTAATGTGACCTGGTAAATGGGCTTTTTTTGCATTTTAGCTTTTAAATACGCATAAAAGCTCATGACAAAAATATCCTCTCGAGCAGCTGTTTTCCTCTTAAAGGCTTGTTGCACCTTATTTTGAAAACCCTCTTCCGTAATCTCACAAGGGCGATCGTAATAGCTTTGCAGCAACTTGATAAACACAAGAACTCGTTGTTCGTTTAAGTCTTCTAAACGTCCTTTAAAGCGCCTTATAAAGCTCCTCATTTTTGAAGCCACCAGGTCTGGTTGTTGTAATTCTATATAAATCAAAATTTCTAGTAGGTTCTTTTGTATGACCCATAATATCCCTTCTTTTTTTTCATAAAACTGATCGCTATGATAAAAATTGTTCATCATTTTACGTGCTCTAATAAAGCTTTGTTGTTGAAACAAAAAAGTAATATGAACCAGTTGTGCAGATAAATCAGGCTTTTGAATTTGCTGTATATCTTCCATAGCTCTTTCAGGTTCCCCTGTATAATTACGATTCAACGCCTTTAGTAAAAGAGCACGTCCTAGAAATTGCTTTTTGTAGGCTCCTTTATTTTTCTGCATTTCTAGTTGCAGTTCCCCTACCAATTGTTGGGATCGTATAAAATCCTTATTCCTAAAACAAGTTCCTGCCATGAGGTTAAGGATCTCCAAATGGTAATACAAATGCTTATCTGCCAAGTGTTTTTTATGTTCTACCACTTCATAGATATGATTCATAAAAATGGAAATCCCTGCGTAATCTGATGTTAAAGTTGCTGCATCTGTTACGACTCGCATTAATTGATAAAGCGACTTAAAAGACAAGTTGTGATCTATAGAAATATCAAAAACGGCCAATTGTTGTTGGATCACTTGATACACATTTGCTGGGTGCGACTTCAAGGTTTTTTTAAGGGTCGCGTAAGCCATTACTAATCTGGACTCGATCAAGTATCTTTTTTCATTCTCTTGATAGGCGGTTATGACTTCTTCTATAGTTGTTTTAGGGTCTAAGTGTGCAAATTGTACATGAGTATGATAAATCTCTTGCAGAATAGCGTATGATTCTAAAGATATTGCTTTGGCAGTAGCTTTTTTCAACGTTTTAAATCCTATCGCATAGTGTTCTTGTTCTAAGAAAATTCGCGCTGCCAATACAAATTTAAAAAGTTGCATTTCTTCCTGTGAGTCGCTAGAAAAGCCTCTGGTGGCTGTAAAGTCAATTAGGTTTTCTTTTAAACGGTTTTGAAGTGCATGCAAGGCGTTTTTATTGGCCTTCCCATAGATTTTTAGATCGAGATCTACTCGTACATCTTTGCGTAAGAGTTGAAATAATTGGATGTTTTTCACATCTGTTCGTTGGTTTTCGCTTTCGCGAAAGCGAGAAAAGCAGCCACCTCATCACTACTTAAAGAGTTTATCAATGTATTTAAATCGTTCATATATGTAGTTTAAAACATTGATTTATAGTAATTAAATGTATTTTATTATTATTTCAATCGTAAGAATACGTCAAAAATAGGTCATTTTCTGCTAAGAACCTGCCACATATTTGCAGTATCAAAACAAACAAAAATGGAACATCAAGTAACTTTTAAAACCGAAAAAAAAGAAGTCCAAAAATCAGAGACCTTTACTGGAAAACCAACAGCAGCATTTATCGCTGCATCATGGACAGCACTACTCGTGGGAATGGTTTCCTTTTGCGCAGGCTTGTGGCGATCTGATATGCTGCTCAACGAGCGCGGATATTATTTTGTCATCCTGCTCTTTGGACTCTTCTCTGTGATCTCTGTACAAAAAGCCGTTAGAGACAAGCAGGAAGGAATAGCGGTAACAGACCTGTATTACGGTATCAGCTGGTTTGTGAGCATCGCATCTATCGTATTGCTCGTCATAGGCCTGTGGAATGCCGATTTATGGCCTAGTGAAAAAGGGTTTTACGGCATGTCCTTTTTATTGAGCCTATTTGCCGCCATTGCCGTACAAAAGAACACGAGAGATGTTGCCTTTATAGACGAAAACTGGAAGTGATAAAAAATAGTAAAAGCCTAGTGATCGCAAGTGTATAGAACACCCTCTTTTTTGTCTTGGTTGATAAAAAACCACTTGACAGTCTTTACAACCAATTAAATAAAAACCAACAAAATTATTATAATCATGAAATTAAACAACCTATCTGCCTTTATAGCCATTTCAATTCTCGGAATGTTATCTATCATTCTTCCCGTATTTATTCTAGGGGATTTAAAACCTTATGAATCCCCTTTATTTCCTTTAATTAGAACTGGAATCGAAGGAATATCCCTTTACAGTATAAGCTTCCTTTTCTTATCCGGCTTTATTGTTAAATTATTGAGTAAGCCCTCCTTTTGGAAAATTGGATTAATGAGTATGGCTTTATTTCCATTAGCTACTTTCTGTGAAATGATATTCGATTCGACTTCTCATACTATGTTTCCATTTGAATTCATAGGATATGCCATTTACACCATTCCAGCAATAATGGGAGCTGCTGCATCTCAATTTTTGAAACCTTTTGTTATAAAAAAAGAAGTGAAAACTGGCTACAGCAAAATGTAAAAAACAATAGACCATTGCAGTGCAAAAGAACGTTAGAGATATTACATTTATAGATGAAAAATGGATGTGAAAAAGCTCAGGCTTAGGAGTGAAGTTTCATGAAAAAAAACAGATCATTAAAAGAAGTACAATGAAAAAGTATCCAGTCTTATTAATCGCAAGTATTTTGAACGCTGTATTCTTTGTCTTGATTGATATCCTACAGATTTATGAAATCACCTGGACCATCGTTGGAGTATTTTATGAATTGCTCATCATTCCTATGATGTTACTCGCACCAACGCTATTAGTCTTGTCTGCCACCCAAATCAAGAAGAAGGGTTTACAGCTTCCAAGCTTCATCTCTTTACTGCTTTCTGCAGGGGTAACAGCAACCTTGGTAATCCTCTTCATCATGGATTTAAAATAGCAAAACCGGCTGCTTACAAATGGAGCAGCCTGTTTTGATCATAGGAACGACCTTTTCAACATGAAAAGGTCGTTTTTTATTTGGCTTTTATTCAATCCCAAAGGGTTGTAATTCTTGAAATTTTAAAGGTGACTAGTAACCTATTAAACCAGTCTAAACAACTTACCTGGCAAGGGCTGAACCACTCCTTTGAGCTCCATGCTCATCAATTGGCTAGCCACTTTATGTACCGGTTGGTTAATGTTTAGAGCGATAATATCCAGCAGTGCTTTTTCCTTTTCTTTAAGGTACCTGTAGATTAACTTTTCTTCATCTGTGAGTTCTACAAAAAGTTGTTTCTGTACCGTAATATCGTGCACCTGCCAGCCTAGAATATAGGGAACATCGGCAGTTTTTGTAAGCATGTGGGCTTTTGCTTGTTTGATCAGGTCATTACAGCCCTTAGCATATTTATCGTTGACCCGTCCAGGCACCGCAAAGACTTCCCGATTGTAACTACAGGCAAGATCTGCAGTGACTAGAGAGCCACCTTTAGAAGCGCTTTCTATTACGACAGTTGCCTCACTCATACCTGCAATGATGCGGTTGCGCCCTAAGAAATTATTTCTATCAAAAGCGTCGGTATGCCAAAAATCTGTCATAAAGCCGCCGTTTTTCATCATGTCTTCATTGTACGCCGCATGATTACGCGGGTAGGTTTGTTGGAGTCCATGAGCCATAACCGCTATGGTCTGTAACCCATTTTCTATAGCCATTTTATGTGCTAAAATATCCACTCCATAAGCATAACCACTCACAATAATAGGTTGTAGAGGAGCAATTTCATTAATAAATTTTTCTAAAAAAGCAGCTCCAACGCTGGTAATTTGCCTAGTCCCAACAATGCTCAAGATATACGGATGGTCTAAATCGATCTTCCCTTTTTCAAAATAGATAATAGGCCCATCGACACAATATTTCAACCGTTCTGGATAATCCTCATTGTAATAAACGCGGTACTTGATCTTGTTCTCTTGTATAAACCTCAACTCTTGTGTCGCTTTAGAAAACAAGCCATTTTTGTTTCTTATAAACTGAGCCTTCTTCTCTCCAATTCCTTCTATGGATGCGATATCACGATACTGCTGTTCAAAAACCCCCGCTGCACTTCCAAAAGTACGAATGAGCTTTTTGGCCATAATATCTCCTATAAGCGGTGCTTTTTTAAGTGCCAGAAGAGAAAGGAGTTCTTGTTCATCCATGAATAAATATAAAACTAAAAATAAAAGGGAAAGTAAATCTAAACTTAAATCTAAACTTAAATTTAAAAAAAGATTTTTAGGCCCCTTTGTCTTGAGACATTTCCCTAGAGGGGGAAAGTTTCAAAAGCTAGTTGTTTAATAGTTGAGAAAGTTTGCTAACCCAATTGCTTAAAATTTCTTTGCGTGAAAAATGTTTTAAAACGTATTCTCGAGCTTCTTTACCCATAGATGTTCTCAAATCAGGATCTTGTCTCCAGGCTTCTAATTGATCTATAGCGGTTGATACATCTGGTTGTGAGAAATACAGTCCTGCATTTGCATTTTCCAGGACGGTTTTTACTTCGCTCGCTGGATTACCTAAAACTAGTGAAGGTTTCCCACTCGCCATCATGCCGAGTAATTTAGAGGGCATTACGGTATCGAGCACCTCAGTTTTTTGGAAAAGGAAATGTGCATCGGCACTGCATAAAAGATCAGATAATTCAGCAAAAGGGACTGGGTCATAAAACGAGATGTTTTCCTGATCTACAGCTTGCATTACTTGCTGGTATTTTGCTCCTGCACCTACAATAATGATTTGGTAAAGGTCTTGCGGTAGCGCTTTCGCGAAAGCGAGAAAATAATCCCAATCTTGCTTATCACCTACATTACCGCTATACAGCAACTTGAATTTATCACCTTGTAAATAAGAGTGTTGCTTTGCTGTAGACGGATCTACTTGATGCGCGTCAATCCAATTAGGCAAATAATAAGTAGGCTGATTGGTCTTGGTTTGTAACTTTGCAATCATCTGGTGACTGATGGTGCTTATGGTAGTTGCTTTACCTAAAATGCTGCGCTCTAAACTAAAAAGAAAATTAAAAATAAGCTTCTTGCTCCCGCTAGAAAGTCCTGATTGCAATGCTGCATCAAATTCAAAGTCCTGAATATGAATCCAGCTTGGTACTTTGTGTTTTCTCGCATGATAGCCACCAAGCCATGCACTGGCTGTAAATGGGATAATGGAAATCACCAAGTCTGCTTTTTTAATCGTTCTCAAATTAAAACAACTTCCTTTTGTAAAACTGAGAATATGAAGGATACGCTTTAAAAAAGTAGGGTTTTCTGGAACGTACTGTTTATAGCGATAGAGAGTTGCACCGTTGTATTCTTCTTGTAAATACTTAGGTTGGGACTGGTATTCTTGGGCAATGTTCCATTGCGGATAATAGGGAAAAGCCGTCACCACACTTACCATTGCACCAGCATCAACAAGCGCCTCCACCATTTGAGTAGAATATAATCCTATGGCAGTGTCTTCTGGAGCATAATTAAGCCCTATGAATGTGATGTGTTTTCCTTTCAAGATTATCGGTCTTTAACAACTTGAGCTGGACTTCCTAGGCATATTTTTCCTGATGGAAGATCTTTAAAAACACTGCTACGTGCTCCAACTAATGTACCACGACCAATGGTTATTCCTGGCGCTACATATACATCTGTTGCAATCCAGCATTGATCTTCTATAATGACCTTATGTGCGTAGATATCAAATTTTTCCGCTGTTGAATTGTGTGTTCCTGTGCAGATATAGGATTTTTGAGATATCACCACATGGGCACCGATCTCGATCTCTCCAAGACTGTATAGGACCACATCGTCTCCTATCCAGCTGTGATCACCTATACTCACTTTCCAAGGAAATTGTGTTCTTACGGTAGGTCTTATGATTACTTTTTTACCAATTTTTGCTCCGAACGCCCGTAATAGAAACCTGCGCCAGGCGTACATAAACTGTGGAGACCAGGCAAAAAGTGTGCTTTGAACCAGCCACCATAATTGCACAGTAACTGCTCCTTTCCCACGGAAGTTTTGTGGCAATTGGAATTTATCGAGTTGTTGGTATTTTTTCAAATAGTACTGGTTTGTTAAAATCAAAGATAAATTTTTTAGTTCAGGAACACTGTCATAGAATGTTCACTATTCTTCACTTGTTTGTATGGCAGCTATAAAGTGGGTCATCAAAATATGTTCTAAAAGTAGTTTTCCGTCATCATTAGGATGAATACCATCTCTTAATAAGTCTTGAGGCGCCACTTGCTTATTTAGCTCTAGAAATTTATGCCACTCACTACGTAAATCAATAAAACCAAAAGAATATTTTACAGCCAATTTTTCCATTTCTATTGAAGTTTTATCTTCTAGATCGGTTAGCTTTTTATTGTGTTTTTTATCTTCTGGATACGACAAGTGATGATTAAAGATAATGACCTCTCCCGTGAAACGGGTTTTTAAGTTTTTAAAGAACTGTTCCAATTCACCGGTTTCTGTGCCGCCATAGGCATGAAAAAATAGTACATCAGCATGTTGCGGATAAATATCTTCTGCCATTAAAGGTAATAATTGTGGCACTTGAAGACCACTGCGAGCAGTGTTTATAATTTCAAAATTAATGACTGGAACAGCATCTGCTAAGGTTTGCTTAATACGTTTTTCTTTGATTCCTTTGACAATGGACTGACCGTGAAATTGGATTTTAAATAAAGTTGTTTTTGAGGACTTATCGTTATCAGTTATCATCTTGCGAGAATCGTTAAGCGCTGTTACAAGAATTTGCGATGGAGTGATTTCCGGAAGTTGATATTTTTTCAGTTCCTCGTTAGAACAGTTACTTAAAAACAGCAGGCTACCAATGAGGTACAAAAGTTTTTTCATCTCATAGATGTATAAAGAGCTTCCCATTTAGGTTTATTGACTTTCCACGAATACTCTTGAATTATAAAATTACGCAGATGTTCCCCATTAAGATCGCGCTTTTTTAAATCCCATTTTGACACTTCTTGAAGAACTGATTGCAACTCTTCAAAATTAGGATTAATAAGCCTGCCCCCATTATGGCTCCATTCATTTAGAAGTCCTGTTTGATGTGTTGTAATTACAGGTGTTCCCATCATGGCAGCTTCTAGGTTTACCATTCCAACCACTTCAGAATAACTGGGTGCAATAAACACGTGCGCATTTCTAAAGAGTTGCTTTTTTTCTAGTCCGCGTACGGCTCCTAAAAATTCAATTCTAGAATCCTGAAGTTGCTTTACTTTTTCCTTTAATTGTGATGCATATGCATTTTCAGGACCTGCAATTTTTAAGTCAAAATCAAGCGTTTTAAGCGATGCAAAAACATCGATCAATAATTCTAGACCTTTCTTAGGGTGAATACGTCCTAAGAACAAGAAATACGGTCTTGGCGGCTCTTTTCTCTCTAGCATCTCTTCTATTTCTATCGCATTGGGAATACAGACTACTTCCGTTTTAGGAAATAGCTTTTGCAGGTTCTTTTGTTCCTCTGGTGTTATGGCGTGAATATATCTCGCTTTCGCGAAAGCGGAACGAGAAACCATATTAAAATACAGCTTTTTTTTCAGTGTGCCATCCTTCCAAAGCCAAGGTTCCAACATACCATGTGGAGAAAGTACAAAAGGAATATTTTTCTTTGAAGCGATTTTCGCAGCCGTATACTGCGCATGCATCCACACCCCATGCAAATGAAAAACAGAAGTGTTATTTAAGCTATTTAAATGCTTGTTCAAGCTGCTGGAATACAGCCAAGGTCCTTTCTTAGAAAACTCCTGAATATCGAGGTCGTCTTGATTTTTTAAGGTCGTTAGAATTTTAGAGTCTGGAAATTCTGTTTGAATATCTTTAACAACAGTGCGCACTCCGCCGCTAGCTCTAGAAACATCTTCTGCTATGTGGTAGAGGTTTTTCAAGGTGACGTTTTAAAATTATCTAAAGGCGGTGACATTTGTCGCTTCTTATCAAAATTATAATCCAACATTAAAAATAGATTTATAAAAAAAGAAAAGAAAAGCACTCCGTTTTCCCTTTCTAAAATGTTTTCTGAGAACATCACGATACAATAGAAAAGAAGTATTGCAATAAATAAATAGTTCTTTTTATAAAATGCTCTAATAAGGTGGTAGAGCAGGAATAATGTGAAAAACAACAATCCTAGATAGCCTACATTTAAAATGATGCCTAAAAACTGATTGTGAGAATTATAGCGATGGGAGGCTAAAAACGCTGCGTCTTCATTGTAGCAATCTATGAGCTGATTTTTTCCGTCTCCTATACCGTAACCGAAAACACCAGCATCAGGAATAACGTTAGTAACACATTTATAAATGGAATACCTAATGTTAGTAGAGTTGGTTAAAGAGGCATCTGCATCTTGCACTTGTAACAGTTCAGAAAAACGCTCATTCACTTTAGGATTAAATACAATCACGGATAATAAGCCTATTGCCCCTAGACCAAAGACGTAGTATAACTTCTTATTTTTAAACATAAGCACTAGATATGCAGCAACAAGAACTAATGCGATAATAGGTCCTTTTTTAATCATTATTAATAGGAATCCTATAAATACAATATTAATGATAAGAAGTAAAATAAGTTTTTTCCAATCAAGTCCCTTTTGAACTAAAAACAAGGAAAATATCATGGCAACACCTATGTGCATACTGAGGTATATGGGATGAATTTTCCATCCTGAAATGTCTGATCTAATGATATTAATAAAATGTAAAATTACCTCGTCAAAACTATAGCGCTGACTAAATATGACAAATGCTCCTATAGTGACCATCAAGGTGGCTGTAATAAAAAACCACATTAAGGTATAACGCTTTTCTAGGACATAGGACAGGCATCTTTTGCTCATGCTTGCAGTAATTAATGGAAAGATAATTAAGGCAGCTCCTGTAGAAATCTTACGGAACCCATAAGATAAGTCTTCGGTGTAAAATAAGCTGATCAAATAGAAGAAAAACAGACTAGAACTAAGTAAAAAGTAATTCCATTTAAAACGCTCTCGGTCAATTATTTGACTAGAAATTGCTGCGATTGTATAAAGGCCTATTAAAACAGGCCTTGCACCCCTTGGGATCATAGGCATGAGAAACATAGCTGCAGTCATGTAAAAAAGCAGTTGAGGTAAATGAGATTTTAGCTTTTCCTTGAAACCCATATTTTTTGTTCAAAAATGAATGATGATACTCTGATAAAGAATTTAGGTATGACATAGAGACCTATTAGCGTACCTATAAAGTAAGAATAGCCATTGGTAAAGTCTCCACGTAACAAGAATAATAAATGCATTGCAAAATAAAAAGCAACTGCCCTCTTGAGATAGTCTGCACTTCGCAACCAAGTTAAAAAGAAAATCATGGAACACGCCAGCATCAAAGCCATGAAAACAACCCCTAAAAGACCAAAGTTCATATACCCTTCTGTTACCAATGGGTTAGAAAGATTAGCAAAGTAATACTCATAATTTTCAATAAGGTGATCACCTACGATCTTTCCTGAAGCATCTGGTTTTCCTTCCCAGAGTCCTCTAGGAATAAAAAATAACAAGGCACTAAGCAATTGAAAACCATAGAAAAAACCATCTTTTTCAACGATTTCAATTACTATTCCCATATTACAAAAGGCATCGTAGTTTAAAGACATAAACCCCTTACTAAGAGACCCCTTATCAATAACGTTAGAGAAAAGACTGGGGTTTTCTATCATCTCTGAAATTCCATAATCAGAATGTGTAATGATTTGAGCAAGTGGAAAGAAAATGATCATGATGACAAATAAGGTAAGGCTCATCTTCACATTGTTATTAAAAAGTCTAGGGTAAAATAAAAAGATAAGCAATAGGTAAATAGGTCCTAACGCGTTTCTTTTTTCCACCAAGGGGTTTTTAAAATACAATAGTAATATCAACAATACTCCAGTTAAGGCAAGATTGATGACCCATGTTTGAGTCGAGATTCCTTTGCGGTCAAACAAATATTTACACAGCACTATTCCCGCAAGAGGAATGACAAATAATATTTTCTTTTGTATAAGCTGTGCACCAGGTGAAAATGAGGAGGGTATATATTCTGGTCTTGCCAGTTCTTCAATTATAAAAGGATAGGAGATAACAACAACAATAACCGATATTAAAATGAGGAGAATACTATCTCTTAAACAGCTAGAAGTACTAGGAGTGTAGTCTACTATTTGATTTTTTTTCTTTTTTATGTAGCCTTTTAAGCCTACATAAAAAAAGAAAAATGATATGTGAAAAATAGCAACAAGACCATTTGCTTTTAAAAACAACTCTTCTTTATAGGGAAAATAATGATCAAAAATTCCATTTTCTAATGGCGCCAAAACATTTGCTTGAGTCACCGGAGCTACTAAGAAAAAAAGAAAGCTAAAAACAATATAAGCACTAAGAAATGGACTGAATGTTTTCTCAATAAATATGTGATAATAAGTAATAAAGGTTAGCAGTACGGCATTGCCAAAAAATGCCAACCATAATTCCAACGTCGCCTCAAATGTTGCAAACAACAATACAAGTATAACTAGATAAAAAAAGATGAAACTATTTCTTAAAATCATTAGGCGGCGTTAAGGCTAGGATAGAGCATAAATCTCCACATTAGTTTTATATTTTCTGGAGCTGATTTAAATCTTTGTAATAATAAAATACCGATACTAGCAGCATCAAAAGCTCTGTCGTAATAGCTGTTATAACAGTACCTTCTAAACCTAAGCTAGGTACAATTGAAAATGCTAAAATTAAATTGAATACAGTACCCGCAATCATGACATTCATTCTTTGTTTAAACAATTTTCTAGATGGTGCGTACAGATTTGTAAATAAAAGATTTAATCCAGTAAATAAAGCGATGAGTCCCATCCATTGTAACAAATTTGCATTGAGATAAATTTCAGGATCTTTAAACAGTAAATCTACCACCCATTTTCCCAAAAACACAATTCCTAATAAGCCAATAAAACCTACAGAAGCAACAGCTGGTATAAGCTTATTCATCATCTTAATTTTTTCTGATTTACTTTTTCTAGACATGTAAGGGTACATCGCCTGATAAAAAGGTAAATACATCTTTTTTGCAGCAATCATTAATCGATCAAATGCACCAAAAATACCAACTACAGAGTCCCCAGCAAACAAACCTAATACAAGTCCGTTTGCTGCAAAAGTTAGTTGTGAAGAAACATCAGAGATAAAAATTTGAAAGCTTTCTCTATAAAATTCTTTAGAATCTTTAAAGTTAGGCCACTGCCATGTCACGTATTTTAGACTCAACGTAAACATAATAATTCCCGCAACCAGAAAGCCTATAGAATTGAAAATAGGAACGTACATATAGTC
>Ga0129324_10001516_pt1 | contig 14831 bp, 13 predicted proteins | sample CPBDNA_7_FD_96879 | JGI IMG/M metagenome (GOLD analysis project Ga0129324, IMG submission 96879) | Freshwater to marine salinity gradient microbial communities from Chesapeake Bay, USA - CPBay_Spr_15_0.2_DNA | ecosystem: Environmental > Aquatic > Marine > Coastal | place: USA: Chesapeake Bay... | reverse complement strand
GGAGCATTGCCAGAAACATCTCGCGGGTATGGAATGATGGTTGATTTTATTTCTAAACAATCAATGGATGAGGTAGTAAAAGACTATGCAGACAATCTAAGAAATGCTATCAATATTATGAAGAATGGTGAGTTTGACCCACAAGAACAAATTGAGGGTATTAGTTCATATAGAAGCGAAGAAAGAATTATTGGTCAATGGCTTGACTTTGATAATTCTTTAGCATAAAATATAAAAAACTATTAGATAGGAATAATATGTCAAACCCAAATATTGTATTATCAGGACGTATCGGCACAGATATTGAAACAAGAATAATGTCTGATGGAACACAAAAGGCAAAGTTTCGATTGATCACATCAGATCGAAAGAAGAATGATCGTGGAGACTGGGAGGACATTAATACTTCTGGTTGGACGGTAGTCGCGTGGGATAGATTAGCAGAAAAAGCAATTAAATCATTGTCAAAAGGTCAACTTGTAACTATTCAGGGTCAGATCAAGGAAGTCTCTTGGCTTGATCAAGAAGGTAATAAGAAAAAGTCTACAGAAACAAGAGCTTATGAAATATCTCTAAATATCAATGGTATGAAGGTGGAAGAGCCAGTGTTTGCAGAAAGAGACGATGAAGTTCGATGGTAGGGATGGTATAATTTAAATATGAGCTTTCCTGGAAATTATAATATTAGATACTATAAGGGTGATCTTTATCAGTTTGTAATTCGTCCAAAAACAACTGCAGGAGATATTTATCCAGTAGACGATACAACCTATGATGCTTATTTTAGAATTTCTACCTCCAGAAATGGCGCTGCTGGCAATACTCAAGGAGGAAGCACGGCAATTGGAGATAATTCAATTACCTGTGAAATTAGACCAGATGTAGGAAACTCTCTTACTCCAGGAACAACATACTACTACGATGTTTCTATTCAAGATAAAGAAAATGCCAATATAGTATATACACTTCTTACAGGAACCATATCTGTTACAGGGGATATCACAACACCATGACAGTTAATATTTTTGACGTTGTGGTTAATTCTGATGACATAGTTGTTCTTGCTCCACCAGCGCTGATTGAGGTTGGTGTTGATTTTGGTCCACAGGGTGCAAGAGGTGCAACATTTTATGCAGGATCTGGAAATCCAAATGATAATGTGGTAGCAGAAAATGTGTTTGGGGAAAGCATAAATCCTGTTGATGGAGATATTTATATAAATACTTCTGCAGGAGCAAACTATGGATGGCTTTATATTTATAATCCAAAAGTATCTGGAAATAATTGGGACCAAGTTTTAAGAATGAGTCCACCAATGTACACAAGAAATATTGAGACCACATTTACTTCTGGTTTTTCGACAATAACAGTTCCAGTTTCAGAAATAATACCAAGCGGGGTAGTTGTTTCTAGCGCATATGATTATGTTATAAACGTTAGAGCTATTAATTTAGATCCAACCCTTCTTACTATTTCATCACAAACAATATCATCAAATAATCTTGAGATCGTCTTGCAGGGAATTAAATACGAGAGCGGATCTTGGTCAAGTCTTGATTCAGAAACAATAGATATAGCTACCATAATCACGGTGGTATAATTATGCTAGGTGATCTTGTATGTCTCAGCCAGTAGGATATCAGTATAAAAGTCGTATACCGACACTTTCAGATGATGCAACAATAGTTGAAGCATTAAAGGTTTATCACTATGGGGTTGATGATTGGTCTACTGAAGAGATTCCAGACGACAGTATTGAAGGAAATTTTAGAGGAATTGATACAAGATTATCAGCTGCTGAATCTCAGCTTTCTGGATTAAGTGGATCTTATGTAGAACTTATTTCTCAGACTCTAGCACCAAATATACTTATTGGACAATCAACAACAACAATACCTATTACAATAAGGGCCATATCATCTCAAACTGCTCCACTGCAGCAATGGCAAAATTCCTCATCTGTAAGTGTTGGTGGAATTGGCATAGCAGGAAATATGAACTTGGCTGGATACCTAACTCTTGGATCAACAACTCAGGCAACCACTACTGGTTTAAATATTGTTTTAGGAAATGCATCACATAAAGGTATAACAGTAAGATCTCAATCATCTCAGACAGCAAATATTCAAGAATGGCAGAATTCATCAGGAACTGCCCTATCTTGGGTAAACAAGGATGGTAAATTTTATTATGATGGTCATGAAATTTTGGGAGGATCATCCTATTCATCAGATGCTCCAACCAACCCAGCAACAGGAAATTTGTGGGTAGATAGTGATACCCTTGAGACATTTGTTTATACTGGCAGCAATTGGGTATCAACAATATCGTCTTTCCTTTCTGAAAAAGTAACTGGAGATGGAGTTTCTAATATTATTGCTTTAACTCAGGCAGAATATGATGCAATTGTAACTAAAGATCCTGCTACCCTGTATGTGGTGACACCATAATGACTATCACAAAGTTATACTTGGGAGACATTAGAATTGGTGGTGCAGATCAGCCTGCTATAATTTCATCAAGTACTGCATCATCAACCACAAATGTAACTATAGGTTCAGATAGCTATGTTGTGTATAAATTTACTGGAGCAGGATCGGTTACAATATCATCGGGAGGGGTCCTAGATGTTTTGGTTCAAGGCGGTGGAGGAGCTGGAAATGTTGTAGATGGCGCTGGTGGCGCTGGTGGTGGTGGGGGGCAAGTAGAGAGGACAAGTTTGTATGTTCCAGAAGGTACTTGGCCCATTAGAGTTGGAACAGGAACAGCAACGTATTTATCTATGTCTAATCCAGCAGGAACTTCTGAGTTTTATGGAATAGCAGCGGTTGGTGGAGCTCCTGGAGCTCAATATAGGGACAGAATGTGTGGTGGAGGCGCTTGCGGTTCATCATATTCAAATTCTGGTATAGGAGCTCCATCTTTAGGTATGTATTATCAAGGAAGAATCGGGGCACAGATGCGTGGGGGTAATTGTGATAGTAGAAATGGTGCTGCTGGAGGGGTGGCTGGAGATGGCAATGGTGTAGGATATAATCCAGGATCTCAATGGGGTTCACCAGGAGAGCTTGGTTGTGGAGGAAATGCTGGAAAGCCAATGACAGCAAATACTGGAAATGGTGGGAATAACGGTACAAATGGAAATAGTGGGATAGTATTAATAAGGGTGAAAGTCTGATGGCACATTTTGCTAAAATAGATAAAAATAACAAAGTTATTGATGTGATTGTAGTAGATAATGAATTTTTAGATGGAAAAGATTATCCAGATGCAGATGCAATAGGCGAGAAGTATTTAAATGATAATGGATTTGTTGGAAAATGGATTCAAACTTCATATAATAATAATTTTAGGAAAAATGTAGCATCAATTGGATCTATATGGGATAAAGCAAGAAATTGTTTCTATAATGAAGAAAAACCACATGAAGAGTGTTTGTGGAATGATGAGCTTATGAGATGGCTACCACCCAAAAATAAGTGGGCTCAAGGAATAGATAATCCACCACCATATCCATTGGAGGATGTATAGCAATGATCGGAATGCATTTTAATGAGGACAATTTTTCAGTACCATCTCAAATATCTTGGATAAGATTTTGGGATAATCAAACATATTGGAGACAGATACACTTAGGAGTAGATGTATATGATTGGACAAGGCTTGATTATTTGATTGATGAAGTTTATGTAGGAAAGAATATAGTTTTTACAATAGGTGGATGTCCACAATGGATAGCTAGAGATCCAGATCAGGAAAATGCTGCAGAGTGGATAGGTGTAGGTTCAAACTCTCTACCATCTTCTTCTGGTGGCATAGATGGATATGGAACTACATATTCTAATGGGTATGATGAATGGAATAAATTTATATGGGAGCTTGCAACAAGATATAAAGGAAAAATAAAGGCATATGAAATTTGGAATGAACCCCAGCTCGAAGATTTTTTATATCCTTGGGATTCTACAATGAGAGAGGCTCTTGCAAGAATGACTCAGAGAGCCTATAACACTATAAAGAGTATTGATTCAGATGCACTTGTTCTAGCTGCTTCAGTTCTTCCAAGGACATCAAGCGGGGGCATGACAAGAGGTGGGCTATGGTGGTCAGCACTACAAGACAAAGGCTGGCCCGTAGATAGAGTAACTTGCCATATTTATCCAGAAAACGGTACAGGTCCTGAAAAGTGGAATGAATATCTTGGAGATGTTTTAGATGCAATTACAACATATGGAGCACCATCTAAATTATGGATAACAGAGACAAATTATAATATACCATTTGGAGATATTATCGATGATGTTGATGGATACAATTATGTTAGTCAAACTCTAGATTACGCTGGAGGCAGGTATGTTTTTTGGTATACTTGGGACTATTCAAGCTATTTGGGCGGATTAGACATAGGCTATGGATCTGGTGCTCTTCAAGCAATGATAGATTATGAAGATTCACCAAACACCTCTATATATGGAAAGCTATATTTGGGAAATTCAAAATTTTCAATATAATTCAATGGAAATGCTATAATTAATATATGTCTAGTGGATCTACCCTCAACTATTCTTTGACTTATCCTATTCCAACAGATCCAGTAAATGTTGCAGGGGATATAAAGTCCCTTGCTGACGATATTGATGCTTTTTTAACTGCTCCAGCTTTTATCAACAACTTGGCAATTGATGGTGGAAGCCTTGTGACAGACTCAGTATCTGCAAATCTATTTAACACCAATGCCACTACTCTAAGTATTGGTGGAGCAGCCACAGCAATAAATATAGGAAAATCTACTGGACAAACAAATTTTGCTGGAGATGTAAATGTTGCAACAGGAAAAGGATACGAGGTAAACAATGTATCTGTTCTTAATTCAACAACTCTTGGGTCTACCGTTGTAAATTCAAGCCTAACTAGTTTAGGAACAATTGCTACAGGAACTTGGAATGCTACAACAATTGCAGTAAATAAAGGAGGAACTGGGTTAACCTCTTATGAAATAGGAGATATTCTTTATTCCTCTGGAGCTACTTCTTTAGCAAAATTAGCAGGAGTGGCAACAGGAAATGCATTAATTTCTGGTGGAGTTGGGGTAGCCCCATCATGGGGAAAGATTGCACTAACTACACATATTTCTGGAACACTTCCTGTTGCAAATGGTGGAACAGGAGTTACGACTTCTACAGGAACAGGAAACGCAGTTTTATCTATTTCTCCAACATTAACAGGAATACCACTTGCCCCAACAGCAAGTACAGGAACAAATACAGCTCAGATAGCAACAACAGAATTTGTTCAAGCTGAAATATCTTTGTTCGATGGATTGCCAGATCAAAGTGGTCATAATGGAGAATATCTAACAACAGATGGATCAACCCCATCTTGGCAGGCAATATCTGGAGCAGAAGGAATAGATCCAATAATTGCAACATTTTTATTTAACTAAATTGTTATAAACATCACTATTTTAAAAATCATTTATTTGCAACAGTATTTATAAAAATGTTACCAAAGTTATTGCATTTACATCTATAAAAGTGCTATACTCAATACTCACAAATTAAATCTAGAAAGGGTGTTTGTATGTCGTTCATTAACGAAAACGGATCAATCTCAGATCCTTACAGAAATTTTATTCATGTTTCAAGGTACTCAAGGTGGCTTGAGGAAAAGGGTAGGAGGGAAACGTGGGTAGAGACTGTAGATCGTTACATGGACTTCATGAAAAATCACCTTGTAAGGAATTATGGATACAAGGAAGATGAAAAAACATTCACTGATGTGAGAGAGGCAATTCTTCATCATAAGGTCATGCCCTCTATGCGTGCTATGATGACTGCAGGGCCAGCTTTAGAAAGAGACCATATCGCAGCATACAATTGCTCTTTTATTGCCGTAGACAGCCTTAGATCCTTTGATGAGGCCATGTATATCCTAATGAATGGTACTGGGGTTGGATTCTCTGTTGAGCAAAAGTATGTAGACAGCCTTCCAGTAATTGCAGAAGAGCTATTTCCAACAAATACAACAATAGTTGTTGAAGATTCAAAATTAGGTTGGGCTAAGTCGTTTAAGGAGCTTATTGGTCTTCTTATTACTGGTCAAATCCCAGAGTGGGATATGTCAAAGGTGCGTCCATCAGGAGCACGACTAAAGACTTTTGGAGGAAGGGCATCGGGTCCAGAGCCATTGAATGATCTATTCAAGTTTACCGTTGAAACATTCTCCATTGCAAGGGGTCGCAGACTTAAGCCAATTGAAGCTCATGACCTTATGTGCAAAATTGGAGAGGTTGTTGTGGTGGGAGGTGTACGCCGCTCAGCACTAATCTCTCTGTCAAACCTTGATGACTTTGAAATGGCTAAAGCTAAGAGTGGTCAGTGGTGGGAAACAGAGGGACAGCGTGCCCTTGCTAACAATTCAGCGGTATATAACTCAAAGCCAAATACTGCTCAGTTCCTCCGTGAATGGAGAAACCTCTATGAATCAAAGTCAGGTGAAAGAGGAATTTATAATCTTGATGCCGTTCGCAAGCATATTGATAAGTTTGGTCGCAGAGAGTCATCAAAAGTTGCTGGAACTAATCCCTGCGGAGAGATTCTTCTCCGTGCAAACCAGTTTTGTAATTTGACAGAGGTTGTTATTGATGCAGAGGATACAGCTGAGAGTCTTTCAGAAAAGGTTCGCATTGCAACTATTTTAGGTACATGGCAGTCAACACTAAGCACATTTAAGTATATTCGCAAGACATGGCAGTCAAACACAGAAGAAGAAAGACTTCTTGGCGTATCTCTGACAGGTATCTTTGGGAACAAGTTGACTGGAACACTTCACAAGAATCTTCCAAGCCTGCTTGATAGCCTGAGGGAGGTTGCTGTTGGAGAGAATGCAGCTGAGGCAGATAAGTTAGGAATCAATCATTCTACCGCTATCACCACCGTAAAGCCCTCTGGAACTGTCTCTCAGCTTACTGGGGTATCTAGCGGAATCCATCCATGGTATTCAGAATATTACATTAGGTCTGTTCGTGCAGACAATAAAGACCCACTAACAGCATTCCTTAAGGATTTTGGTGTTCCAAACGAGCCTGACGTAATGAAGCCAGACATGACTACAGTTTTCTATTTTCCAATTAAGGCTCCCAAGGGTGCCACTGTGACCAAGGACATGTCAGCAATTGACCACCTTGAGGTTTGGAAAACTTATCGAACACACTGGACAGAGCATAATCCATCTGTAACAATTAATGTTGCAGAGGATGAGTGGCTTGATGTGGGCGCTTGGGTGTTCAAGAACTTTGACTCAATTGGTGGGGTTTCGTTCCTACCACTTTCTGAGCATTCATACAAGCAGGCACCGTATCAAGAAATAACAAAAGAAGAGTATGAAAAACTTTTGAAGTCAATGCCAGAAAACATTCCTTGGCAATCACTTCCACTTTATGAACTAGAAGATACAACTTCTGGCTCACAGGAGTTAGCATGTACTGCTGGAGCATGTGATGTTGTAGATCTAGTTTCTGCGTAATAGGTTGGTTGCGGAGCGGGGTAGCGTTTGAGGCTGCCCCGCTTTGCTATAATTAACTAGGAGAGTAAATGACAAACATTTCTAACATGTACGCAGCAAAGCTATATTCAGAACATCCGATAGGTATTTGGCCTATTGATGATGATTTTCCATATATTTCTTTAATTACAAATCAGCAGAGAAGATTTGAGGCAGATTCTCCTTATGTTGGATGGAGCATAACAAATGGAACAGCTAATGACTCTATAGAACTTCCAAATATCGGATCACCCTTTGATAGCGATATTTATGCTGGAATAGAGGGTGATGTTCCACTATCTGATGGAACATACATAGAAGCAAAAAGTCCAGATACTTTTCTTTTTAGTGATTGTAGTGAAGAGCTTAAAACATTTTGTATAAGTGCATATGTGTATCAAGATTCTATATATGTATCTGAATATGAAATTGGATATGAATATTATGATGACAATACATCATCTTGGATTGAAGTCTATACAATAGTTCCTACCACAAACAGAAGAGAGTGGGTTCACGTTCAAGATACTTTTGTTATAGAGGAATTTGATGCAGACTATTGTCATATAATTTTTAGAGCCAAGATCAATACAGGCGGATCATCTGGAGACTATAACTTTATATTTAATGGAATTACCGTGGGTCAATGGTCAGAATCATTTACTTCTGAAAGTTTGGGAGCAACACTTGAAGATGCACCACTATCTTCTGGACTATTAAATAAAGTTGTTTCATCAGATCAGTATGGAATACTTTCTCAAAATGCTTATTTTGTTTCTGAAAATGGAAAAGCTCTTGCAAAAAATAAGGGAATTCCAATGATTTTTGGATCTGAAAATGTTACAAAGATATACGCATCATCAGATGGATCTCCATCCTTCATCTTTCCAAATAAAGGATTCTTTACAACTGATGGAATATCTAAAGACTTTACTTTAGAATTTTGGCTAAAGACTAGGCCATCCACAAAAGAGTCAAGAAGGATTGTTGGCCCAATAGACACAAATGATGGTATTTATGTAAGTGAGGGATTCATCACTCTTGTCGTTGATGGAAAATTCTCTTCACACAACATTTCATATTGGTATCGACCCATGCTTGTTCATATATACATAAAGGGAAATACTTTTTATATGCTTATTAATGGTGAACAGGTTGCTCAAGTAGAGGTAAATAAAAATACAATATCTCTTTCTGAAAGTGAATGGCTAGGTTTTTATAGTTATGAAGACATAAGTCTTATGGAAATTGATTGCATATCTATCTTTCCTTATGCAATACCTCTTCAGGTTGCAAGAAAGCGTTTCGTCTGGGGGCAAGGAACAGACCCTCTCGAATTGATTAATGATTCATTTGATGGTGAAGAAGCAATAATTAATTTTGCAAATGCAAACTACACAGTAAACAAGGTCTATCCAGATATGGAAAGATGGGATGCGGGATACTACAATAACCTTGTTGCAAATACAAACCATATCTCTGTACCACAATATTCGTTGCCCACGATATATTTAGGTGGAAGAGATGTTGTTGAATGGTATTCAGATTGTAAAGACTTAAACGATCTTCTATATCCAAGTGGGAATCATGCTAAGAATATATCTTTTAGACCAAACATTGAGGATGGTGCGTGGGTTCCAACAACTGGAACAAACTGGACAGAACAGTGTTATTTAAACTTTCCATCTTTAACATTTTTGTCTAATCCACTAAGTTCAATATATGGAGTTTTTGAGGTAGAGTCAGAGGTAGAAGACACAAGGCCACTCATACATATAGTGAATACTCTTACTGGTAAAAGGTTTGAGATAAATATTACTGGATACGACATAACTTATGAATTTGATGGTCAAGAGCTATCTGGCACTGGATTTACCGTGGCTAATAGTCACTTTGTTGTAGGATTTCACATACCAACAATTTCTCAATCATTTAACTATGAGCTGTCCTCATTTTTTGGGTCTCCAGAGGTTTTGTCTATGTTTGTTGGAGGAGACGGAGTTTCAACATTTGAGGGGAAGATATATAGGATAGGATTTTCCGATCAAGCGAACTATGAATCAATATCTGAACATTTTCAAGAAAATGGAATTACAGATAATACAGATGAAGCTTTGCTGGCAGGTCACTATGCTTCCTATACACTCTCACCATTCTTTAGATATAATGCATTTTTCCTAGACATATCTGTAGCATCTCAGTGGGAAGAGTATTTTCCTTTATCATCTTTTGCATCATATGTAACAACAAATAGCGATCAGCAATCTTATGATTTAGATTATTTGCAATTTAATTTTGGATATCCGTCATTAATAAGTGTTGTAGAGACTTCTGTAGATAATCCAGACTGGACGTATCAAGAGCTTTTTGAAGCCTACAATGATCCAATTCAAAAGAATTATAGTATTTTAGACAATTCAACACTTTCGGGATATATAGATTATGCAGATCTTACAGCAAATATTATTACAGAATATCAAATTGACACATCTCAATCGTCCCTTGATGCATATGTCACCTTTCAATTACTTGCTGAGGGAGCTGATGAACCATTGTCAAGCTTTGTCTATACAAAAAATCTAACCGACTCCTATACAGTTTATGCGGATAATGAAAATACTAATGCCGACCCATACAAAGCCTATAGAACAAAGTTTAGAGTAATTGATGGAACAATAATCTACCCACCAAAGACAATTAACTTTAAAAATGTTGCTATGGTTGTTCATTTTGAAATTGAACAAGATGGAATAATAAGCAATCCATTGAAGGTAAAGAATTTAGAAATTACATCAAAATCACTTAATCAAAATTCTCTTACAGCTATTGGAACTAAAACAGGAACTCCTATATACCCATATGTAAAAACTGGTATTTATTATAATGGAAAATCAAAAAACCCAGTTATGATAGGTAAACAAAACCTTCCGTATCTATATTTGACAGAAAATACTGGAATAAAGATATTAGATACAGATGCTGAGACTGAATATGGATCATTAATACCAATAAATAAAAATAGAAGCCCAAGCTACTTGCTTGGAGCATTTCAATTATTTATGAAATACGATATATTTCAAACAATATCGACAACACAGAATATGTTTTATTTAACACATAAAGATGGAGATATAGAGTTCACAATAACTCCAGGACAAAGTATAGAAAGATTTTATGTATCAGCAAGAGATAAATATACAAAAGAAGAATATTCTGGAATATCTTTTTATCAAAATGGAATAAAGGTTAAAAATCCATATATAGAAAAAGATGAATGGAATGTTATAGCTTTTTCATTTGACGAACCCCTAGATATGAATAATTTTTCTGGATCTTTGAATTTATTATTTGGCTGTACATATAGCAACATATCTTTCTTTAAGTCAACTGGATTGAATGAATTTGGTGTAACTATTGCCAGAACTTGGGAGGATGTGTTATATGGAGATCAAGAAGTAGATCCATTAAACATAGTTGATTGGCAATACTGGTATGATCAAAATGGATCACTTGATATTCCAAATAAATGGAAAGAGGTTTATGTATTAGAAGAGGCAAGACAATTCTCTACAACTCCCAAACAAATATACTCAACATATACTGGAACCAATATCATTGTCATTGACGATAATACTGGAATGTCAGTGGTCAATGATCAATTTAGTGTATTCTCCTCTACGGTGTGGGCTGAGCCATCCTATATCCTTAAACCAGTATAATCTGCTATAATTTAACCATGAGTAACACTAGAAAACCAAAAGTTGGTAAATCAAAAGCCACAATCATAGATAAAGGGTATGATTGGGGATTATATTTCTGGAAACTTCCAAGTGGACACCTTTTTCATGATGGTGACGGAAACTTATTAAATATTCCATCGATGAAGCATGACTTATCGAAGATTGCTGAGATTAGAAGAGCCGCAGCACACTATGGACAACCAGAAGGGACGCCATGGTTCTATGCTGGTATTAGCAGGATAAGCGATGAAGGTTATTCTGAGCAGGTAGACAGAATGAAAAATGGACTTATTCCAAATTTGAATGATATGGGTGCAGTATATGATGCTCAGCAAACACTAAAGAGACACGGAGCTCAAGACTAATGGAAGAACAGATTGCAATAAAGTATTCTGATGACATTAAGATAGAAGACGAATTTTTAGCAAAAGATCCTTTTAATAAATCTTGGGAAGAAATAAAAGACTATAACGGTCTAAACACCAACTTTAAGAGAAGGACCAGCAGAACAGAGAACAAGATAGAGAAGTCCATCAACATTCCCGTAGATCGTGATGGTAGGGCAACTGGTTCATACGCTGTTTCAGCAGGAACAAGGTCAACGGGTGTGGACGGCGTTCAGTCAAAGCAGATGAACCCAGGAGAGATATTTAGAAATGGATATGGTCTTTTTGATGTCATAACGCCACCTTATAACTTATATGAGCTTGCTAATTTTTATGACACAAACTTTGCAAACCATGCAGCAATCGATGCGAAGGTATCTAATACCGTTGGCCTTGGCTATAAGTTTGATGTAGCAAAAGACGTTATCCTTAGGATTGAGTCAATGGAAAACGAAACAGCTATGCAAAAGGCTCGCCGCCGCTTAGATAGATTAAAGGGCGAGGCAATGGAATGGATAGAAAGCTTAAATGATGATGACAGCTTTACAACAACAATGGAGAAAGTTCTTCTTGATCTTGAGTCAACAGGAAACGGATACCTAGAAGTTGGCAGAACGGTAGCAGGGGACGTTGGGTATGTGGGACACATTCCATCAACAACAATGAGGGTCCGCCGCATTCGTGATGGATTCACTCAGATTATTGCTGGAAAAATTGTTTATTTCCGTAACTTTGGAGCAACAAATCCAAATCCAATAACAGACGACCCTCGTCCAAACGAAGTAATTCATTTTAAGGCTTACTCACCACTGAATACATTTTATGGTGTACCAGATATTCTTTCAGCCTATTTATCACTTAAGGGAGATCAATTAGCCGCACAATTTAACATTGACTATTTTGAAAATAAAGCAGTTCCAAGATATATTGTTGTAGTTAAGGGAGCAAGACTTGATAGTGAGTCAGAGGATAGACTGTTTAGATTTCTTCAAACTGGACTAAAAGGACAGAATCATAGAACACTTTATGTGCCACTTCCTGCAGATTCTCAAGGAAATGCCATTGACTTTCAAATGGTGCCAATTGAGGCAAATGTTCAGGAAGCATCATTTAATGATTATCACCAAAAGAATCGTGATGACATCTTAATGGCTCACCAAGTCCCTCTTTCAAAGCTTGGTGGGGTTGATGCAGGAGGTCTTGCGGCTGCCATGGCTCAGGATAGAACATTTAAAGAACAAGTAACCAGACCAGCACAAAGATATATTGAAAAAATGGTTAACAAGATTGTAAAAACAAAGACAGATCTCATCAACCTTAAGTTTAACGAACTAACTTTGACAGATGAAGTTGCACAATCACAAATGCTTGAAAGGTATATTAAAACTCAAGTTATGACTCCAAATGAAGCAAGAGAGCAAATTGGATTAGCTCAAAGGCCAGGTGGAGATGAAGTTTTTGAGATGACTCCAAGACAAGCAACTGACGCTCGTGCAAACTTGGCAGGCAACAGAGAAAGAGATGCAGAAAGAATGAATAATGCATCAGATAGCATTGCTACAACCACTGGAAGGAACCCTCAAGGTGAGGGAAGGTCAACACAGTAACAATTTGATAAAAATGCTGTATAATGGGATATAATATGGAAATTTCTAAAGCACACTGGGAGTCTGAGGGGAACAACCTAAGACTCTCAATGCCAATTGCAAAGGTTGATATAGAGAGAAGAATCGTTTCTGGATTTGCTACTCTAGATAACATTGATCGTCAAGGGGATATAGTTCCATCAGAGGCTAGCATAAAGGCTTTTGAGGAGTTTCGCGGAAACATTAGAGAAATGCACGATGACAAGAAGGCTGTTGGCAAGCTAGTGTCTTTCAGGGAAGATTCATTCTATGATCAAGAAACGGGAAAGCTCTATAAAGGAGTTTATGTTTCTACATATGTAAGCAAAGGTGCTCAAGATACATGGGAAAAGGTTCTTGATGGCACATTAACAGGCTTTTCAATTGGTGGTAGCGTAAAGGATTACGAGGATGCTTTTGATGAAAACATGAATAAGTCTATTAGAATCATTAAAGACTACGATCTTTTTGAGCTATCTCTAGTAGATAACCCTGCAAATCAATACGCCAATGTCATCAGCATTGAAAAGGGTCATACTGGAGGGTATCTTTCTAAGGCCCTAATTGAAAACGTATTTTGGTGCAATGATGACGATATAGTTCAGCTATCATCTAATGGCTCATCTGATTGTCCAAGATGCGACAAAGGTATGGACAACATTGGTTTCGTTGAGACTAATGATGCTCAAAAGGCAGAGGTAGTAAAGTCTATTCTTTCTACTATCAAAAATGACGCAAAGGAGGTAAGCAAGATGGAAAATGAAAATACAGAAGTAGCCCCAACAGAAGATGTAGCAGAAGTTGTTACAGAAACTGTAGAGAAGGCTGTAGAAGTTGAAATGGAAAAATCCGAAACAGAAGTTGAGAAATCTGAAGAACCAGAAGTTGAGAAGTCTGAATCAGAAGCTAAGATGTCTGATGAAGAAGTCGAAAAGGCTGTAGAAGTTGAGATTACAACTGAAGAAGAAGATGATAAAGAAGAGATGACTGAAAAGTCCATGGAAGAAGAGGAAGTCATGGAAGAAAAGTCAATGAGGGCTGAGGAGAATGAAGTAGCCAAGGCACTTGTTGAGGAAGTTCAGTCAACATTCACCATGCTTGCTGACACCATTAAGGCTCTTAATGAGAAGGTAGACGAACTCAACAAGACAGTTACAGGTGTTAAGCATGATGTTGATTCAGTTAAGAATGAGTTTGGAAAGCGTGTGGACGCAGTGGAAAAAGATACCGCTTTCCGTAAGTCTGGCGATCTCGGAGAGATCGTGCAGGAGCCAATTTTCGAAAAGGCTCAGCAAAAACCACTATGGGGTGGACGTTTCCTCACAAAGTCCGACCTATTCGCATAACAACAAAAAGAAAAATGGAGGTGAAATATACAATGTCAGAAGAAATTTTAAAGAATCAGCCAAGTGAGTCTGGCAAATACGGCGATCCAGCACCAGGTCTATACCAAGGTCAAGGAGCCGTTGCAGCTGGCAACATTGGCGGCGTAACAGATCCAGGAGCTGGCGTAATTGGAAACATTCCAACCGCTAACT
>Ga0129324_10001515_pt1 | contig 14840 bp, 18 predicted proteins | sample CPBDNA_7_FD_96879 | JGI IMG/M metagenome (GOLD analysis project Ga0129324, IMG submission 96879) | Freshwater to marine salinity gradient microbial communities from Chesapeake Bay, USA - CPBay_Spr_15_0.2_DNA | ecosystem: Environmental > Aquatic > Marine > Coastal | place: USA: Chesapeake Bay... | reverse complement strand
TATTGCTAAAAGTGCCAAACCAGCAACAAGCATTCCAGTAACTGCACCAGATTTAAATGCAATTGCTAAACCTTGAGCCAAACCTTTTCTAGAAGCTTCTGCTGTTCTTACGTTAGCTTGTACAGAAATTAACATCCCGACATACCCAGCTATACCTGATAAAGTTGCACCTATTAAATATCCTAAACCAACCCATTTGCTAAAAAGCAAAACAATTAAAATCAAAACAGCAAAACCAACCATCGCAATTGTTTTGTATTGTCTGTCCAAATATGCTTTTGCACCAATTTGAATTGCTGATGCGATCTCTTGCATTTTTGCATTTCCAGCGCTTGAATTTAAAATTTGTTTACTTGCAATAAAACCATAAAGAACTGAAATTACTCCGCAACCTATTACAAGATTTAAAACGAGACTTGGACTTAACATATTTGATTCCTTTATATTTGTTGATTTCGAAAAAAAGGATACATGCCAAAATTAATCAATAAAATCAATAAAATTCATTATTAATAAATTTCATTAAAAATTAAGATATACTAACTAAAATACTTTACTTTTTGACTTAAAAACAGCATCCAAAACAGCATTAACCAACGATTTTTGCTTAATATCGTAATACATTTCCGTAACCGCGAGATACTCATCAATAACAACTTTGAAGGGAATTTTTGGCATATAGATAATCTCAAAAATTGCCGCCTTTAAAATTATTTTAAGAATCATATCTAGATTTTTAAAACTGACTTTAGTTGACAAATTACTTATTAAAATTTCATCAAGATATTTTTCCTTTTCAAAAAAACCGTTAAATACTTTTTTAATAATTCTAATGTAAGAACTTTTGGGAAATATTATCTGATGTTGAGGATCACTAATTCTTTCATAAATTTTTTGAATAACTACTAATCTTGAACTTCCTTTCATTTATATATGTTTCAAAAGAGATATTGCAGCATTTGCAGCTTCAGTTCCTTTATTCTTAGACTTTAGTTTGCCACTTCTTTCAACAGCCTGCTTGTAATTGAGGGATGTGATAATACCATTTGTTACTGGTTTGCCTGAAGAAATAGAAAGCGATAATAAAGAATTTACGATAGCGTTTGATATAAAATCAAAATGAGGAGTTTTTCCCTGAATAATACAACCAAGCGCAATGTAAAAATTATATTTTTTTTTCTTTATAAAATACGAAATGAGAGTTGGCACTTCCAGTGAGCCAGATACAGTTTTTACATCAAAAATATATTTGTTTTTCTTAAGCGTTAGAATGCAGCTTTTTAACAAATTATCCGATATGTGCTCATAATAATTAGAAACAACGATTAGTCCTTTTTTTTTCATTTTAAAATCTCCTGCTTAATGATTTTAATTCCAAACCCATCAAGTGCAACTAATCTTTTTTTTGAACTTGAAACAAGTACCATTTTTTTAATATTTAAACTTTTTAAAATTTGAGCACCAACTCCATAATATCTTAGCGCATTTCCTTTTAAAGAAATCTTATTTATATTTTTAGAAGAAACAGAATTTGGAAATTCGGATAAATCACCATGATTAATTATAAGCAAAACACAGTTTTCAAACTTCTTAAAAAAATTTAATGTTTTTTTAACCTTTTTGTTAATACTTTTGTTTAAAAAAATATCTATAGATCCCGAAGACAGAACTCTTACTTTAGGTATTATGTTACTTGATAAATTACCTTTAATGATGGCAAGATGATTTAAACCATCTATTTTATTGATAAATGTTTTTAATAAATATTTATTATTTTCTAGGTTAAAAAACTTTTTATCTTTTAAATAGATTTGATTTTCTTTTTTTAACCTATAAGAAATAAGATCTTCAATTTTTGCTATTTTTAAATTATGTTTTTTTGCATATCTTAAAAGTTGAGACCCTTTTGCCATTGTGCCATCTTCATTCATAATTTCACAAATTACGGCTGATGATCCACATTTAGATAATTTAGCAATATCAACGGAGGCCTCGGTATGGCCAGCTCTAACTAGAGAACCACCATTCCTCGCGACTAAAGGAAAAATGTGACCAGGTGTAGATATGTCTTTGGTTGACGAGGTGGACTTAATTGCAGTCAAAATTGTTCTGCAACGATCATGGGCAGAAATTCCTGTTGTTACACCTTTTCTTGCTTCAATACTGACAGTAAATGCAGTTTTTAACCTTGATTGATTTGAACTGGGCATGAGCTGCAGACCAAGTTGGTCTGCTTTCTTTTTGTCAAGTGCTAAACAAATAAGACCCCTGCCATATTTTGCCATAAAATTTATTTTTTCAGGTGTAGTTTTGCTCGCAAGAAAAACTAAATCGCCTTCGTTTTCTCTGTTCTCATCATCCACTAAAATAAAAATTTTCCCTTTCCTAGCTTCGGACAGTATCGTTTCAATTTTGGAAAAAAAAAATTTGTTCATTTATTATTAACTTTATTAAGATATTTTATAACAATATCAAATTCGATATTAACAATATCGTTTTTAGTCAAATTAATTAAATTGGTCTCTTTCAAAGTATGAGGAATTATAACCAAAGTAAAAATATTTTTATTAACTTTAACAATTGTTAGTGACACTCCGTTAATAGATATAGATCCTTTATCTATTAAATAATTAGAATAATTAGGGCTTATGGAAACTGCAATTGTCCAAGTTTTTAATTGTTTTTTTATTGATTTTATTTTTCCAATTGTATCAATATGTCCTTGTACAAAATGTCCGGCAATTTCATCTCCAAATTTTAAAGATCTTTCTAAATTAACTATAGAATTCTTTTTTAAATATTTAAAATTAGTTAATTCAAATGTTTTGTATGAAATAAAAAAAAATAATTTTTTATTAATAAAAGAAGTTAGTGTCAAACAAACACCATTAACACAAATAGAGCTACCAATATCTTTTTTTTTGCATTTTAAATTTGATAAAAGAACTAGCTCATAGCCCTTATTTTTTTTAGCATTCGAAATTACTTTTGCAGTTTTTTTAATGATTCCAGTAAACATATCTAATTTATAAATAACTCATTATCATCTAAATTAATATCTACTCTGTATTTATTTAAATTTTTATTAAAAGCAGAATTTATTAGAAATTTTGCCGATTGATCTGATTTTTTAACGTTTTTCTGTGATTTGATAAAATAAAATTTATTAACTAAATTTTGTTTTTGAAAAATCTCCAAGGTTTTAACTCCACCTTCAATCAATAATCTTTTTAATCCAAGTTTGAAAATACATTTTAAAATATCATTTGGACAAATAATCTTATTTCTAGATTTTAATTTTATAAGATTAAAGTATTTTTTTAATTTTTTTACTTTTGTAAAATTTTCACATGAATGAATAATATATATTTTTTTTGAATATAGACTCAAGTGTTTCAGATAAAAATCAAGGTTCTTATTGATTACAAATATTTTTGGAGAAAAATTATTCAAACCTTCAATTCTACAATTTAATTTGGGGAAATCTTTTAAAAAAGTATTTTTTCCTATTAAGATTGAATCATTAAAATATCTTAATAAATGGGAAAACTTTAAGGACTTTATATTAGTAAAATATTTTTTATCAGGAACTGAAGTATTTAAATTTTTTGTTATTGCTAGCTTGGCAGATACATATGGGGTCTGATGCTGTAACGCAAAATTATATTTATCATAAAAATCTTTGAAATTTGTTTTTTCAATTGATGTACGTATTTTATTTTTTTTTAAAAAATTAAACCCTTTTTTATAAACAATTGGGTTTTTGTCATAATGAGAGAAGTAAACTTCATTAACTTTTTTTTCCTTAATACTTTTAACACAAGGAGGTGTTTTTCCGTAATGAGAGCATGGTTCTAATGTTATAAAAATTCTCTTTCTTTCGTTTATTTGAACTTTCGAAAGTGCATTTTTTTCAGCATGTGGTCTGCCACTCACTGAAGTAAAACCTGTAGATAAAATTTTATTATTAAAATCTGTTACCACACAGCCAACAGATGGATTTTCTGCAGTTTTGTATAAATTTATCTGAGCAAGCTTAAAAGCAAGCTCCATAAAATACTTTCTATAAAAATTATTTATTTTTTGGGACATTGATCTTGTCCACAAATTCCTCGAAATCTTTAACTTCTTTAAAATTTGTATAAACTGATGCAAATCTTACATATGCTACTGGATCTATTTCTTTTAAGCCATCCATTACAAATTTACCAATGGTTGTTGACATAACTTCATTTTGTCCAAGATCTTCTAAATTTCTATAAATTTTTGAAACGAATTTTTCAATTGTGTCAGCATCCACCGGTCTTTTTCTCAGTGAGATCATAACAGATCTAGTAAGCTTATCTCTATCAAATGGAGATTTTCGCCCATTCTTTTTAACTACAGTTATTTCTCTAAATTGCACTCGTTCAAATGTTGTAAATCTTTGATTGCAACAATTGCTTTGTCTTCTTCTTCTTATGGCCGTTCCATCTTCGGTAGCCCTCGAGTCTATGACAGATGTATCTTTTTCTTTACAAAATGGGCAAATCATAAATCTAATAAATTGGAAATTTAGAGCAAAGCTCTTTTACTTTCTGCTTAACTTGATTTTCTATTAAACTGTTATCTGTTTTATTATCTCTTAAACCCACCAATACCTTGTAAATTAATTCTCCAACCAGCTTAAACTCTGCCAATCCAAGACCTCTGGTAGTGCAAGCGGGAGTTCCAAGTCTTATACCTGAAGTGATCCAAGGTTTTTGCTCGTCATAAGGTATGCCATTTTTATTACAAGTCAGATTGGCTTTGCCCAATGAAATCTCGGCTTCTTTTCCTGTCAAGCCAAAAGGACGCAAATCTATTAAAACTAAGTGCGTGTCAGTTCCCCCTGAAAAAATTTCTAAACCAAGATTTTTAAGAGTTTCTGATAACATTTTAGAATTTGCAATTACGTTTTTTGCGTAAGATTTAAATTCATCTGAAAGAGCTTCTTTAAAGCATACTGCTTTACCCGCAATTACATGCATTAGTGGTCCACCTTGCAGGCCTGGGAAAACTGCTGAATTAAATTTTTTAGAAAGTTCTTCGTCATTTGTGAGTATAATACCACCTCTTGGGCCTCTCAACACTTTATGAGTTGTGGAAGTTACAACGTCTGCATAATCGCAAGGGTTAGGATAAACTTGACCAGCAACTAAACCAGAAAAATGAGCCATGTCCACTAACAACTTAGCTCCCACTTCAATAGAAATTTCTTTAAATTTTTTAAAATCTATTATCCTTGAATAAGCACTTCCACCAGCAATAATTAATTTTGGTTTATTTTTTTTGGCAATATCTAAAACTTCTTGATAATTTATTAATCCTGTTTTTTTATCCACTCCATAAGCAACCGCATTGAACCATTTGCCAGATTGTGCAGGTGGAGCTCCATGAGTTAAATGACCTCCTTGATCAATGCCCATACCTAAAATCGTATCACCTGGATTTAATAGTGCTAAAAAAACAGCACCATTTGCTTGGGCCCCAGAATGAGGCTGAACATTTGCAAACTTAACATTAAATAATTTCTTTACTCTTTCAATAGCAAGATCTTCCGCGATATCTACAAATTCACAACCGCCATAGTATCTCTTACCCGGATATCCTTCGGCATATTTATTGGTTAGAACAGATCCTTGTGCATCAAGAACAGCTTGTGAAACGATATTTTCTGAAGCAATTAATTCAAGATGTGTTTTTTGGCGATCAAGTTCTTTTGTAATAGATAAATATAAATCAGGGTCTGATTCTTTGAGACTTTTATTGAAAAAGTTATTTATAAAAATTTTTTCTTGAGACATATATTAACCTAGTAGCTTGACTCTTCTTAAATGTCTATCGCCTTCAAATTTTGTGACTAGAAATGACATTATAGATTTAATTGCTATTTTCTTTGAAATAAGCCTTGAGCCAATACAAATAACATTTGCATTATTATGAAGTCTAGAAAGTTTAGATGCATTTACTGAATTTACCAATGCTGCTCTGATACCTTTGTGTCTATTAGCAGCTATAGACATGCCAATTCCTGATCCACAAACTAAAATCCCAATATTTTTTGAGTTAATTTTCTTACAAAGATTTTTTGCGAAAATTGGGTAATCGACTGAATTAACATCATTATATGTTCCAAGGTTTTTTATTTTAAATTTTTTTTTCTTTAATTCAGTAATGATATTTTCTTTTAAAGAAAAACCAGCATGATCGGAGGCTATTATTATGTCTTTAGTAATAAAATTTGATTTACGGGGCATTGACGACTAGATATATACAAGAAAGGTCCAAAAACTACAACATTTGGTATATATTTATGGGTATTATGAACTAAAAGAATATCTCAAGTATTAATTATAAAAATGTATCCGCTTACCAGACTTAGAAGAACAAGAATAAATGAATGGTCTAGAAGACTTGTGCAAGAAAATAATATCTCAAGTTCTGACCTGATATTGCCAATATTTATAAAGGATGGAAAAAACATTACTGAAGAAATACCATCCATGCCTGGTGTTTTTAGGTATAGCCTAGACTCTTTGCACAAAATTATTGATAGAGCATTAAAAAATAAAATTCCAGCAATTGCATTGTTTCCAGAAATTAATAATAATAAAAAAAATACCAAGGGGACTGAGGCAACGAATAAAAATAACTTAGTCTGTAGAGCAATAAAAGAAATTAAAAAAAATTATAAAAAAGAAATAGGAATAATTTGTGATGTTGCCTTAGATCCTTACACTTCACACGGACATGATGGAATTATTAAAAATAATATTGTTGATAATGATCTAACAATAACAACACTTGTAAAACAATCACTAATTCAAGCTGAAGCTGGATGTGATGTAATCGCCCCCTCAGATATGATGGACGGTAGAATTGGAGAAATAAGGAAAGCTTTAGAAAAAAATAATTATAAAGATACTTTAATACTTTCTTATGCAGCTAAATATGTGTCTAATTTTTATGGTCCGTTTCGAAATGCGGTAGGAAGTGAAACTAAACTAAAAAGTGATAAAAAAAACTATCAAATGGATTTTCATAATTCAGAGGAATCTTTAAGAGAAATAAATCTTGATATCGAGGAGGGTGCAGATATGGTTATGATCAAACCAGGTCTGGCCTACTTAGATATAATTTCTAAAGTCAAAAATTCATTCAATATACCAATTGTTGCCTATAATGTCTCAGGTGAATACTCCATGATGAAGCATGCTATCAAAGAAAAAATATTGCCAGATGCAGCTATTTACGAAATGATGATATCTTTCAAAAGAGCTGGTGCCAATGCAGTTGTTACATATTTTGCAAATGAAATTGTAGAAAAATTTTTAAAAAGTTAAGTAGAATATTTTTTTTTAAAAAAAATAAGTGGTTTTTTATTTTTTAAAATTTTAAAATTGTTTACTTTGTGTAAAATAATAAAGTGATCCCCAGCATTAATTTTTTTATATAACTTACAGTTTAAGTACCCCATAGAATTATTTACAATGGATTGATAAATTTTTTTATCAAATATATTATTAGAACTTGCCAACTGGTTAGAAATATTTTTTTGATGATTGGATAAGAATATAATTTTATATTCTAAATTTTTTTTAATAAAATATATTAAAGATGAGGATTTTTTATCTATGCACCACATAACTAATGGTGGATTTAAGGATACAGAAGAAAAAGAGTTAACAGTAATGCCTATGTAGTTATTTTTATTTTTGGAAATAATGGAAGTAATTCCAGTGGCAAATAATGAAAAACAATTTCGAAGCTTTTGGGAATTCATACTACTATTAAACTAATTTAAAATTACTATCATATCCTCTAAAAAAATTATTAACATTATTATCAATTTTAATTATTTTACCCTGTTTTGCTCTGCTTGAGATAAATTTAGTAAAATTGACCTTGGGGTAAATTCTTCTAGAAAAATTGTCCAATAATTGAAGTTTTTCATCCAAAATAGCTAGAGTATACAAGGTAGAATTTTTTGATTTAAACAATATAACGCCTGAACCTTTTTCCAGTTCAGGAACTTCTTTTATATTTATTGCTAAACAACGATACTCACTATTTTTAACAGTTAAAATAAGAAAATATTTGCTATTAGCATTTATTGAAATAGTAGAATTTAATAAATCATTTTTTTTTGGTTTAAAAAATTTTTTTCCACTTTTTTTAATTGATAGCAAATTATTAGAATTTATAGAAAAACCAAATCCATTATTAGAACATAATATAATTTTTAAATTTTCCTTATATACAAAGGCGTCAATAATTAATTCATTATCAGTCATCGAAAAATATGAAGAGAACGGCCTACCCTTTGAAGATCCAAAAACTAAACGAGACCCCTCTATAGTATAAGCCTTGCCATGAGTAGATAAAAAAATAAATTTATCAGATTTTTTTCCGTTTACTAGTATATGGTCATTATCTGATAAAATTTTATCATCGACAATATTTGTATTTCCAATACGTGACTTTAAGAAACCATTTTTAGAAACAATTAAAGTGATAGGATCATTAGACTTTAGCTCTTCAAAAACATCAGCGGCTTCTATTCTGTTAAATTTTTCAATTAAAGTTTTTCTAGGTCCATAAACAGAATTGTTTCCAAAAACATTAATAACCTCATCAAATTCATTGTTAATCTCTTTTGTTTGCAAAGATTTTGATGATAATAACTTTAATAAAAATTTCTTCTTTTGTAATAATTTCGAATTTTCATCTTCAATTTCTTTTTGTTCAATTTTACGGAGACTTCTGAGCTTCATGTCTAATATTGCGTTAACCTGATTTTCAGTAAATTTATATTTTTTGATTAAATCTTTCTTTGGATTATTGGAATTTCGTATAATTTTTATAATATTATTTAAAAACTTATATACAATTATAAACCCTTTTAAAATTTCTAACCTAAGATTAATTTTATTTAAACTAAACTTAGATCTTCGTTGTAAAATTTCATATCGATGTTTTAAAAAATTACTTAGCACATCTTTTAATGACATAACTCTTGGTTCTAATTTATGATTCAAAACGTTTAAGTTTAAAAAAAATTTAATTTCCAGTTCTGTTTGCTGATACAAACTATTCATTAAAATTAATGGATCAACATTTCTATTTTTTGGACGAATAACAATTCTAATATTTTCATCCGACTCATCAATTACATTATCTATTAATTTGTTTTTTTTATTAATTATTAAGTCAGCAATTTTCTCAATTAATTTTGATTTATTTACCTGGTAAGGTATTTGTGTAATTGATATTTGATACTGACCTTTACCAAGTTGCTCTATTTTGTAATTTGAGCGTAATTCAAAAAAACCTTTACCTGTTGTGTAAGCTTTAATTATTTCATTTTTATCTAAATTAAGAATTCCACCCGTTGGAAAATCAGGACCTTGAATAAATTTAAGTAGATCGCGAACAGAGCAATTTTTATTATTATTTAAATGCTTTAAACCCAGGCAAATTTCTTCTAAATTATGCGGTGGGATATTAGTTGCCATACCAACTGCAATTCCGGAGGATCCATTGGCAAGCAAATTAGGAAAAGCCGAGGGAAGTACTACTGGCTCACTTAATTCACCATCATACGTCTTTCTAAAATCAACAGTTTCACTTTCTATGTCTTTTAATAAAAATTCAGAAACTTCGGTTAATTTAGTTTCGGTATATCTCATGGCAGCAGCGTTATCGCCATCAATATTGCCAAAATTACCCTGACCATTTATCAAAGTATATTTAGTAGAAAAATCTTGAGCTAAGCGCACTAAAGCATCATAGACTGATTGATCTCCATGAGGATGAAATTTACCTATAACGTCCCCAACAACTCGAGCAGATTTTTTAAAACTAGATTTTGGACTCAAATCAAGAAGATACATTGCATAAATTAATCTTCTATGAACTGGCTTCAAACCATCACGAACATCTGGCAATGCTCTTTGTGTTATTGTGGAAAGCGCATAAGCTAAATATTTTTTAGCAAATTGATTTTTTAACTGATCCTCGCTTATATTATTTAATTTCATTTATATTCTTTTCTATTCTTTCTCTAATACTAGGAAATTTTATTTTATTTGGATCAAATATAAATTTTTTCATGATAAATTTATTAATAACAAAACCTTTATAAAGATCTCTATCATCATAATTAGCAGTAGTGTCAATTAAAAAGTTTGGATACGAAAATTTATTATTATCAATTTGAAAAATCCAATTTTTATTACTATCTTTATAAAAATTAAAATTTTTATTATCAGGACTAATTTCAAAACCAATTGACCTTAATAACTCTTGTTCCCAGAGAATATATAATTTTAAAAATTTATCATTTAAAATGTTTTTTAAAAAAATGTCTGTGTATTCATACAAGTCTGAATAATCGTGTCTTTCAGCTAAAACTTTACAACATATTTCTGACAAAGATAAAATTAGATTTAATCGTTTTGGTTGATCAAAAAACTTAGCAGCTATAGCATCGCTTAGTTCTAAGTTATAATAGCCAAGAGAATCTTCAGACTTTGATTTCCAGTTAAGGATAAATTTATTACCAATTTGTAAATATTTTTTTTTACTTTTAGAAGTGGCGCCATATATTATCCCATTATGCAGACCATGATGGCTAGTAAGAAATGTTGCGACTGAAGAATTTTCAGAAAAATTATTTATTTTTAATAAATACCCAATGTCTTTCCAGATCATTATTTTTTTTTTAATAGAACTTTTAAAAACAAATTTACCTTACATTTAAAAACTTTTTCCATTTCTGATCTGGCATAAATCCCGATAGATTTAATTGAATGACCATTTTTACCTAAAATAATTTTTTTATGACTTATTGTATTAACTACAATTTTTTGATGAACGGTGTAATGAAGTGATTTTACCATTTTATCAGTAATTATGTTAATTTGGTAAGGTATTTCTTGATTAATATATTTTAAAACAGCTTCTCTAGTTATTTCTGCTAAAAAACTCTCCTTAGATATATTTGTTAAATTGTTTTTTTTATATATCCAATTTTGGTCGGGCAAACATTCAGATACTTTATTTAATAGTTTTGTGATGTTTTTCTTTTTTAATGCAGATAAATAAAAAATTTCATTAAAAGATTCTATGAATGAAATTTCACGTATTTTTTTTAAGATATACTCATTATCAACAAGATCAATTTTATTAATTATTAAAATTTTTTTTTTATCATATTGTTGAATTATTTTCTGTATTTGCTCTAAATATATAAATTTAGAAGTAACATCTAAGATTATCAGTAATAAATCCGACCTTTGTATGCTAGCCAAAACATCTTTTAAATAATTAGCATTATTTTTTTTTTCATAAAATCCCGGTGTGTCAATAAATACCATTTGAGTATTATTATAGTTTTTAACCACATCCATTGATCTTAAAGTTGTCTGAACTTTGTGAGAAACGATTGAAACTTTTTTTTCAAAAATAGTATTTAATAATGTAGATTTTCCAGAATTTGTTGGTCCCGAAATAGCAACATATCCGAACTTTTGAGACATAAATTTATTATATATTTCTGTTATTTTGTTAGATCTTTAAGTAAAAGTTCAGCAGCAGACTGTTCGGCAATTTTTTTGGATGCGCCTACTCCAACATAAATTTTATTATCTTCTAATCTAACAGATATTTTAAAAATAGGTTTATGGGCAGGTCCAACGGAAGAGATCGTCTCATATATCGGAAGTTTGTGATATTTTTGCAAAGAAAATTCCTGCAATTGTGTTTTTGCATCAAGATCAATAGTACCTGAATTTTTAATATTTTTTTTCCATAATTTAAGTACAAATTTGGTAGCAGTTTTGAAACCCTGATCTAAAAATACTGCACCAATTATGCTTTCACACAAATCACCATAAATTTTTTTGTGACCAGCTTTATTTTTTTTTTGAGAACCACTAATTATGAAATATTTTTCTATATTTAAATCAGCAATAATTTTTGCACATACGTTCTTATTTACCAAGGAAGCTAATTTTTTATCCAATACTCCTTCAACATCATATGGATATAAATTAGAAAGTTCATTTGCTATAACTAAATTTAATACACGATCACCAATAAATTCTAATCGTTCATTATTTGCTTCTGATGATTGGGAAGTGCTTTTGTGTGTTAAGGCTCTTAATAAAAGATTTATATTATTAAAATTAATACCAATTATTTTTTCTAATTTTTTAAATGCTTTTAGGTCCATTAAATAATTTTTTTAAAAATTCTATCAAATCTTATTGATTTATGCCATTTCCAGAAAGTGAATAAATCTCCTATATTTGCATCATTAGAAAAAAACAAAAACTGTGCCTTTCCAACCAAATTGTCCTTATGAACATAGCCAACGCTTGATAAAAATCTGCTATCTTTTGAGCAGTCTCTATTATCACCCATAAAAAAATAATGATCTTTGGGAACTTTATACAAATCTGTATTATTCATAGAACTGTCACTGGCATAGTAAATTTTATAAGCCACTTCTTTAGAAATATTTTCCAAATATTCGGTTGCATTAAACTTTTGATCTCCACAGTAAACTGTAGTTTTTTTTATTATTTTTTTTATTATTATTTTATTATTTAAATAAAGATCACCATTAATTAACTGTATTGTATCACCAGGTAATCCTATTAACCTTTTAATATAATCGGTTCTATTATCTGAAGGGGTTTTAAAAACAATTACATCACCACGTTTCGGTTCTGTAAATAAAATTCTTCCAGAAAAAATACCAGGACTAAATGGAAATGAATGTTTGCTATAACCATATGAAAATTTAGTTACAAAAAGCCTATCACCCACGAGCAATGTATGTTCCATTGAAGAAGAAGGAATATAAAATGGTTGTAGAAGCAAAGATCTAATTATTATGGCCAAAAATAAAGCTATAGCAATTGTTTTTAAATTTTCTATAATTTTTTTTTTTAACATAATTATCTACTTATAATTACAAAAGCTAGTGCCCATGGATAGTCATCAGACATGCTTAAATTACAATTTATTTTTTTATATTTTTTTTTTTTTAAAAAAAAATAAGGCTTGCCTGAAGAGTGACTTAACACTTCTATATCTAAAAAGGAAAGATTTTTTCCAAAACCGGTACCCAAAGCTTTTGAAAAGGCTTCCTTTGCAGCAAAACGCATTGCAATTTTAGAATCTTGATTTAATTTTAAATTATTGAGAATTAAAAGCTCTTTTTTTGTAAATATTTTTTTTAAAAAAGATTGTTTATTTTTTTTACATATTTTTTCTATTCTTTTAATATTTACAATATCAGTTCCTATACCAATGATTTTCATTTAATTCTTAATTATTTTAATAAATTTTTCTACAACTGGTTTGAGACCGTAAAAAATAGAATCTGATATAATAAAATGACCAATATTAAATTCTTTAATTTCTTTAATTTTTTTTAAATTTTTAGCACTTAAATAATTAAGTCCATGACCACAGTGAATGCCAAAATTGTTCTTAGTAGCAAACTTAGCTACCTTTTTAATTTTATTAAATTCATACAATGCTTTTTTTTTATTACTTTTCTCTAAAATTTTACAATAGGTTCCTGTGTGTAATTCAATATTATTTGCGTTTAATTTTATTGCTTGCTTTATATTTTTTAAATTGGGGTCAATAAATAAAGAAACTTTGATATTATACGATTGAAGTTTTTGAATATTTTTTTTTAAATATTTGAAATTATTAAATAAATTTAATCCTCCTTCTGTAGTTAATTCTTTTCTATTCTCGGGAACAATGCATACAAAAGCTGGCCTGATTTTAATTGCAAAATTTATCATTTTTCTTGTCAATGCCATTTCCAAATTAAGTGGTTTCTTTAGAATCTTTTTTAATTCAACTACATCAGAAGGCTTAATGTGTCTCTGATCCTCACGAAGGTGAACTGTAATGGAATCAGCTCCCGCTTTTATACATTCTAAAGCAGCTTTTTTAATTGAAGGGTGCATTCCTCCTCTAGCATTTCTAATTGTAGCAACATGATCAATATTAACCCCCAGTCTATATGATGTATTCATTATAAAATTTGTCGACTGCCTGGTTTTGTAGGAGATATATTTTTTAACTGACTTGGTAAATTATCTGGTGAATATGTAGGAATATCTAATTCAATTTGTGATATGATTTTATCTTTTATTAATGATTTTCCAGATGATCGATCGATAATACAAGCAAAGCCAGAAACAGAACCTCCATTATCTTTTAAACATTTCGCGCATTCTAAAGTGGATTTCCCTGTGGTAATAACATCTTCAACAATTAAAATATTTTTAAAATTGCTTGGATCAAAACCTCTTCTTATAGTGAATTGACCATCTACTCTTTCAGTAAAAAAACTTGGAACATTCATGTGTCTAGCGACTTCGTATCCAGCTAAAATACCACCTAGCGCTGGTGATACTATTGCATCACAAGAAATATTTGAAAGTTTTATTTTTTCTGCTAGGGATTTGCAAATTATCTCCGCTTTTTTAGGAAACATCAACAGCTTTGCACATTGAATATATTTTTCACTTCTAAGTCCTGAAGAGAGTATAAAATGACCCTCTAATAATGCTCCAGTTTCTTTTAATAGACTGGTAGTTGTTTTGTCATCTATCATTATCTTATTATTTTTCTACTTTTCTATTTCTAATAATTTTAAAATTTAAAGATCGAGCTTTTAGCTCTGAAATTAAATTAGTAAAATCTTTTAAATTATTTATCTCAAGATCAAATATGAAGCTTAAAAAGTCTTCTTTTTTATCAACTAATTCTACGTTATAAATATT
>Ga0129324_10001511_pt1 | contig 14850 bp, 10 predicted proteins | sample CPBDNA_7_FD_96879 | JGI IMG/M metagenome (GOLD analysis project Ga0129324, IMG submission 96879) | Freshwater to marine salinity gradient microbial communities from Chesapeake Bay, USA - CPBay_Spr_15_0.2_DNA | ecosystem: Environmental > Aquatic > Marine > Coastal | place: USA: Chesapeake Bay... | reverse complement strand
GTAGGGACTCTAGAAAGAAAATGGGTACAGTTGGTTGATACATAAGAGCAAACTTAATAACAGAAAGACCAGCAGGGTTTCGCAATTCAGGACTTACAAAGAAGGCCGCATAACTGCCCTTCTCTTCCTTTATTAAAGCCTGAGCACTCCCCCCATTTCCAACGAGTTCGAACTTAACCTTGCCTTTATCAGGATCCTCATTAAACCTTTCGTAAAAGGACAGGTCAGGGTCGGCAATAAGAATTTTCTTTGCGGAAGTCATCTATAAATTTATCGGAATATGGCCCCTTTTATGAAGGCAAATCTAAGGATTCAAAAATTATATTGTCCGCATATTTTTTACAAAAGCTTTCTGCTTTTTTATCCTTGATAGTCCAACCGACTAAAGGGATTTGATAATGCTCTCGAATATATTGAGGAGCCCTCTTAGACAGCTCCTGGTACTCATAACCTATATAATCAGGTTTAAGAAAAGGACTCAGACTCAAGCTCTTTAACATTACTTTTAAAAAAAAGTTTAAATTTTCATCATCAAAGCTACCTGACAAAAGACCTAAGGGAAAAGAAACCCTTTCTTTTCTAAAGAAGTTTAAAGTACCCGGGTGAAATCCTTGGATTGAAAAGTCCCCTTTATAGTTCTTAACAATTTCAAAGATGGCCTCTTCCAAAGCAAAATCATCGCGACTTCTTTTTAGTTCAATGACCAGAGGAACTTGCCCCCTAACTCTTTCTAAAACTTCTTTAAGAATTGGTATTCCGCGACTAGAGTTTGGTGTTTTAATCAAACTAAGTTCTTGAGAGGTCTGGTCTGGACCAAGAAGGTCTTGCCCTGTCATTCTTAATAAACTTAAGTCATGGTGAATAAAAGGAATACCATCTTTTGAGAGGTGAACATCAAACTCAATGGGCACTCCCTTTTCGATAGCGAGATCAATGGCCTCCCAGGAATTTTCATCAACACCGGCAATCCAATGCCAGCCCCTATGTGCGATCGGGTATTGAGTGAACCATTTACTAGAATTCTTTCCCATGTTAGTTAAACCTCTTTGCGCTTAAAAACTCAGGAATTTTCTCTCCCATCAATCCTTCTGCCAAAACCTTTCCCCCATGAAAAGCAAGCCCAAGACCGTGGGCCGTAAACCCTCCTAAGAAGGCCACTTGATTGTCAGTGGGAAGTGCACCAACAAGTGGTTGGCCATCAGCGCTGAAACCCATAATACCACTCCAGCGATGAGTTATTTTCGCCGATTTAACTTTGGGAATATGTTTTTTCAAAAAATCTTCTAGTGCTTCTTGAATCACATCCGTTATTTCATCGCTGTATCCAACCTCGACGTCTTTTTGTAACTGTCGAAAACCGCCTATCACCAACTCCCCAGTTGGAAGCTGACGAAAGTAATCTAACACAAAGTTGGCATAACATGGTCCTTCCATGAAACGTTCCACTGGACCTATCGCTAAGATTTGGCCTCGAGTAGGGAAAATCTTGTTTTTAAAATATTGATGAATTTGAGGACTGTAACCATTAGTCGCCATAACCACCATTGGACAAGTGAACCACCTCGCCCTAGTTTTCACAATCCTATCTTCGCCTAATGTACTAATCTCATAAACCTCATGGTTTTCAAAAAACTCTACCTTAGGAAATTCCTTTTCTATTTTCTTTTTTATTGCTAGTAGAAGTTTTAATGGGTGGATACTGGCGTCGTTCTTATACTTAATGCCACCAACAAACTCCTCTGCACCAAGACGTTTTTGGATGGCCGCTCTCTCAAGAACTTCTACAGCGATATTCATATTATCCATAAGTGCCGCAGACTCTTTAAGCTCAGAAAATTCTTTCTCTGTAGAGGCCAAGCTGAAAGACCCAAAGTGTTCAAATAAGAGATCACCCTCCTGACCTTCAATAATTTCTTTTTTCAATAGCCGAAGATTTTCTTCAGAAAACTGCCAAATTTCTAATGCCTTTTCTTTGCCGAAGTTTTCAACCAAGCGATTGAAATGTTCAACAGAACCGCAAGTAATAAAACCTGCATTTCGTCCAGTCGCCCCATCACCTAAACGATATTTTTCAATAAGAGCGATTTTAAAAGATGGTTCACTTTTTGCCAGCCAATAAGCAGCAGAAAGCCCAGCGATACCACCACCGACGATAACTAGATCAAAGGCCTCACTATTTAGGGTTCGCCCCTGATCCATCCACAAAGAAACACTCATTCTCCTTCCTCTCTTCTTAAATCCAAAACCATCTCAGAGGCCGTGCATACACAGCGCTTTGGAGAACAACGAGTGCAATCATAATCTATGGGGTACCAATATTTTTCATGCCGATTAATCTCCTGGAAACCTAATTTCTTGAGATATATCTGAGAGGAGTTACTAGGTGACTCCAGCCAAGAGTGGCACAAGACTCCATGGGCACCCATCTTCTCCAAAACTTGAAGGGACTCTCTTGATAAAAGACTACCAAGACCCAGTCCCTGAGAGTTTTTGGCCACAAAGAGGCTTTTAAAATAGGCCATTTGTTTAGGTTCACAAGGCCACAGACTGGCGGATAGTCCTCTTTTAATAAATTCTTTAAAGCGACCAGGCGCTAAGGTGATTCTAATCGCCTGAAGCTTCCCTTCTATCCAGATACCTAAACTAGCATTTAAACCAAGGACACAAGAACTCTCAATATAGCGCTCTAACTCTTCAGCGCCATAGTAATTGAGGCCTATCCACTGATCTGTGAATTCCTTAATCTCAGGAACGTCTGCTAATTCCAAAGGCTTTAATTTATAATCACCGTGAATAACCATAGAAAAAGGCTAACACCCTGTATAACATTCAGCAAACAACGCGATGTTTCTTTGATATAACTTTGACCCCTCTAATAGGATTAGGGATAATGAAAATCAATAATTTTGGTCAAAGGAACCTCATGACATGGACTCAGCGGGCACTCTCTATTTTACTGCCACTCTCACTAACAAGCTGTGCATTCTTTTCCCCAAATCCAGAGGATAATACCTATCAGTATTTGACTGGCGAAGGTGTGGAAAGTGCTTCACCTGATCAATTTGAAAAAGCATTGACCCGCGCCACAGATATGGCGGGAGGGAATTACACCGTTTCCGCCTATCCCTATACCGAATCCTACCTAAAATCTTTATCCAATCACCAAGCACACATTCGCGGTTTTAACCCAATTGAGGCCCAAAAGTATTTAGAGTCTTTACAGGTTAAATTTAACAAAGGCAGAACCTGTTTTAATTTTCGTTATGAAGTTTTGCGATTTAATCAATCCTCCGAGTTAAAGAACTGGCAAATTATTCTCCTCGATAAAACGGGTCTTGAGTATCCTCTTACTTGGGATAAGGAAGACCTCAAGAAAGCTCCAGTCATGACGAGAGTCCTGCGCAGTGGAGACAATCTTGAGCAATGGCTCGGAGATGGTGTCGCCTGTACAACAGCAGAGCCTCAACTCAATAGCGGCTTTGGTCTGAAAGTAAAACCTAGCTATGTTCAATTTCCTTTTGATGCTACAGCGAAGATTTACTGGGAGTTTCCAGAGATCAAGATCGTTGATGGAAAGGAAGTTAAAGTAGAAGGTAAGAAGAAATCATTTAAGCCCTATAGGGGCTGGTAGAAGAGGAATTCGTAATGGGACTTAAAGCATCATTTGCTGCTGCAGAAAATAAGAGTAGAGGCGATTTACAAGAGATCATATCTAAGAGTCAGCTTTATAAAAAAACCCAAATGATTACACGCCTAAAAAATGAAAGGCAAAAAGCAACACTCTCCTCTATTATTCTAATTTTCACCAAAACTTCACTCATAGACAGGAATTTTAGTCAGAGCGAACTCCTTGAGATAACTAAACGGATAAGACGCTTCCTTGATTTAGAGGATGAAAATATTCAGGAATTGATATTTGAAGCAAAGAAGGAACTCTCAGGAAGCATTGGTAGAAGTCCAGACTTCGTCGTTGCTCCCTTTGCTTACCTTGGAAAAATTGCCAATGATAAGACCAAAGAGCGTCTCTTTCGTTATCTAACAGAAATTGTGGCCGCTGATAAGAAAACAGAAAATGAAGAAATGTATCTCTTGGAGATCGCAGGTGCAGCTTTTGGTCTCTCTGAAAAATCAGTAAGAGAATATCTTTTGGGGACCGAACTAAAAAGTGATTTAGAAGAAGTTCAAATAAAAGATGAGTGGAAAGATTCTTTCTCCTCTCAAGCTGGCGGCGAACCGCCAGTTATTAAGTTTGAAATTAGTGAGTAGAAAGTATTTTTAACGTTATTTTTGCTCACCACTATCATTCTTCTTTTTTGTTTTCCAAGAAAGCTTAAGAGGCTTAAAGAACCCTTCGCCATAAAGTCCTTCCCATATCCAAGGAACCCACTTTACCAAAGTTAAACTCATCCAAATGGCCCAAAATAACATCAAAACCTGATAGGTAAATGTAGGTAGCGACAAAATCCAAAGCTTCGGCATCGTTGAGTCAAAGCGATCTACAAACCAATTGAGAAGATAAACAGACGAGTCGTTGCCCGTTATATTCATAACAGGCCCTCCAAGAAGACCATTACTCAGTATCGAAATAAGAGTACCAATTGCTATCAGGCCACCAAAGATGGCAAATAAACTTTGAAAATTATAGACCCAAGTTTTTGAGGTTTGGAAAGCAGTCTTTCTCAAGCATAAGAAAAGAATGTAACCACTAACAAAGAAAAGTCCAAAGTTTTCTCCTTGAGTAAGGCCAATAAAGAGAAGCGACCAGTGAAGAAAGTTAAGGGGACACCAAGCGATTTTTCCTAAAAAGAACGCCAAAATAATGAGGGCAAAGAGCTTACCCCAAAATAAAACAGCAGGCCCCATAATAGGTCCACCAACAGCGAGAACCCACCTTTCCCTTGGAATATTTACTTTAAGCTTAAGATTGATTCCTTCAAGGCCTAGGTCTACCTTTGGATTTTTGAATATTGAAGTAAGACCTTTTGGTTGCGTCCAGCGAACTTCAACCTTTTGTTCTCCAACCCCAAATGGTAGAGCAAGCTCTCCATTCTTTGGTTCCAAAGTCTGAGGTAAATTGTTGATTTTAACTTCTTGAATTTTTAAGTTCTCAGGAAGAGAAATACTATGAGTAAGTCCGAGAGAAGTTTTAAAGGTTGCCTTAAGCGTATACTGAGAAGACCTTTTCCCAGGTCTCATTTCTAGGAATGCATCACTTAAAGTTATTGTCTTCCCGCTAGCTCCCTGCGGTTTTACTATAGTGACCTTTAAAGACTCCATAGGCCATGGATGATAAATTGGTGAATACTTATTACCATTTGAGGTAACTGTCGTTTTCTCTAAACCTTTCGTAAGACTTTCAAAACTCAAACGCCATATTGGTCCAGGATGAAAATTCCATATTTCAGTCCAAAGAGTATTATCTGCTGCAGTAAGCATCATGGGACTCTTTTGAGAAAGGATAGATTCATAAACGAGTCGACTCTCTCCTTTTGCTAAATTGACTTTTACGTGATCACCACTATCAACGACTCTTGAACTTGTAATTGTTTCTCCACTAAGCTTTGGGAAACTAAAAGTAACCGCTTGATCGGACGGAGTTATACGAGAGATGGTTGTTCTTACGGTCCAGTTTATTTTGAAATTGAAATCTCTTTTAATTTGTAAAAACTGTGGCAATAAAGAGGATTCAAGTTTAGAGATTTTGTCATTGCTCTTTGAGAGTCGGTTAAGAGTTAATGATCCCTTTACCTTCTTTTCATTATTAAGACCCTCTAAGTTCCACCCCTGGCCTTTATAAGAAAATTCTGTTGGTGTCAGTGGAAAATTAATTTGGACCTGACTACGAACAGGAAGTGCGCCTTGTAAAACAACATTATTCACACCTTCTTTTAAAGCCAGTAACAATCCGCCCTTTCGCCCTTTCACTAGAGAATTACTCTTGCCATTAACTAGAATAACTTGGGGTAACCATTGCTCTTTGAGACCCGGTATTGGAATGAAACTTTCACTAACGACATGAATTTTCAACTGAATCTTCAAAGAGTTTTCATTAAAGACCATATTGGCCGTCCCTAAACTAGCACAATGAGGCATGCATTTTGCTGGTGTTAGTAACTGCTCTTTATATTCTTTTAATAACTCAGGAGTGGGTATTGTTTGCGCTTGTGCTTTATAGGAAGATGTTCCGAGAAAGGCAATAAAGAGAATACTGATTTTTGGTAATAATTCTTTTAAGAACTTTAAGTTACGACTATTTCTTAAGCTTTCCCAATCTACAAAACAATAGACCAAGAGCAGTAGCAAAAAGATTCTCAATAGAGTCACTAGTTTATTCACAAGTGGAGAAAGGGCAATAAGCCGCAAGGATTGGTTCCTAGTGACGGGTCCATCCCAACCAAAGTCAATTGTTCCCCACTTCCACTGTGGCAAACCTGGACCAGTTTGAATTTGTGCCTTAGGATCGTAATCATCTATTGGTGCCTGTGGCGGTGCCTGATAAATTTGTTCAGGGACAGATCCCTTTCCAGACCCATAAGAATCACTCTCATAATCTAATTGACTACTTCCTAATTGTTGGACTGCACTCATTTCATTTAATCGTCCACGCTTTTTCGCAACCTTCTTAGATTTGCTTCTCCGATGAGTAACCTTTGACGAATTCAATGAGGAATAGAAGCTCGTATTCCTATTTTGTTTTTCTAAGCTCGGATAAATGGTTTTTTGGATTTGCCCCACAACAAAGGGAAAAGAAATCAACAGAACAACACCTATGGTAAAAAAACGATAATAGCGAATAAGGCGAGAAAACTTCTCCTTATTCTGCAAGGCCTTCTCTAAACTAAGGGCGATCAATAGATGAAGCCATATCCAATAAGGAGCATTTGGCTCGTGGATGAGAAGAGAGAGACCAAAGAAAGTAACAACTGACCATTTTAAACTTTTAAGCTTAAAAATTCCTATGGTCATTAGAAGAACAAAGAATAAATTAAGAAGTGACCATTTTGATATCCAAGTACCTCTTGCATAATCCGGTCCAAGTAGCGCCAATGATCGCCATCCCGGTGGTAAATGGAGGCTCCCTTTAGCGGTATTAAAGTCTTGATTCCACCCCATCCCATTTAAGTTTAGCCCACTTTTTTTAATACGTGCTTCAGCGTTAATTGAAAGGTTCTTCTCTCTGACTTCTACTCCGCGAATCTCTTTGCTTTCGACGTTCGTAATAAGCTGATTACTATTTCTAAGTTTAAATGAACCTAGGAAATAGGGAGGACTCATATCAAGCCTCCATCCCTTGTTCAGGACACCACTTATTTTATCTTGTACTGTATAGGCCTCTCCATCAAAATCTAACCAAAGAGAACGAACAAGGTTTAAATTATTTTCTGGTATAAATTTTTGACCGCGAGATTTTTCTTTTACGATAAATTTTGAATCTTTCTTGATCAGATATGTTGGAAAGCTTTTAAAACCCTGTGGAAGATCTGCCCTCTGAGAGTCAATTTGATCAACTCCCTCTATATCTGTTACTCGGTATTCGTTTTGAGCCACAAACACCCATATCTCTTTTTCTGGAAAGGGCACTCCTTTTGCCACAGGAGTCAGCTCTGTCAAGGCCGTCATCATTCTTGATTTCAAAAGGATATGCCACTGACCGGCCTTAACTCTTACCTTAAGTTGACCATTTGGATTCCACTGATGAGGAAGTTGAGAATATGAGGACACAGGAATAAAGTCTTTTAATAGCGAACTTGGAAGAGTTAACTCTCTTTCGCCTCCCCCCACTTTTAATTTTAGATAAGTTTCTATATTCGCAGGGATACTATCAATGAGTTTTCTATAAACTTGTATTTCTAAATAGTCTTGGTCCTTCCCTTTTCGTTTGTCGTTATTTGTTAACCACAGGGAACCATCTTTACCGAAAACAGGAAAAGGAATTTTCCTACCTTTTAACTTAAGGTCAAAGAGTCCGATGCCTGAAGGCAGGGATAAACGCATAGGGGCTGCACTCCAGCCATAGTCACCTTGAATTTGATAATTGCCCTTATCTAAGAAGACATATGGTCGCCCATTCTTATTAATAACCGAAAGAGACTTCCCTCCACTTCTTACATTTTTTGGCCATGCTGTTTCAAAGGAGCCAGGTAACTCAACCTCACCAGATTTATAAAGAAACCACTCTCCATCAAAGCGACCACTTTTCCGATCAATTGAAAGGCTTAAGTTCTTTGGCCAAAAGCAGGCCTTATCTTGGTTATCCTGAAATGAATTCAAACAACCATAGTCTTCAACATCTTTTAAAACCCAATACTTCCAATTTTTTAAAAGATCAGGAACTTCACTTTCCTTAACCTTTTGAGAATGACCTGTAGAAACGATTAAAAAGAGAAAACCAATAATCCATAACTTATTGTTCATAACTTAACCCATTGAAATTTGTTTATTCAATATTAAGGTTTTAGTTAATAACGTTGTAGGGAGACGTTTATGCCGCTTTAAAAGAGTCAGGTTTGTTTAAACTTTAGTCACCTTATAGAATTCTTTCAAAACCCGCAGCTAATTTTGCCAACTGGATTATCCTACTCATATGAAGAAAATGATTTTAACTCTATTTTTAAGTACCCTTTTTGTTTCAGTAAACGCTCAGGCCCGTGGTCCAAGAAGGGCTCTTTCTGATAAACCATCTACATTGAATGCATTTGAAACGGACGGTTGCTCTGCCTATCCCGATGGTTTTCCTCATACAAGTGAAAATGAATGGCTTCATTGCTGTATGGCCCACGACATGAAGTATTGGATTGGTGGTACCTATGAAGAAAAGCAACAGGCCGATGCTGAACTAGGACTATGTGTCAGCGAGGCCACAAATGATTATCATGGACCGCTTATGGAGTTTGGGGTGTCTATAGGCGGAAGTGCCTTCTTTAACACAAGCTGGCGCTGGGGTTACGGTTGGGAAAACCCCTTGCTCTATGGTCCGTTGACCTCTCTTCAACAAGAAGAATTAAATCAAATATACGACTCTATCCTGATTGGCATGGCACCATGGGAAGGCTATCTCAATCAAGACCAAATGAACCACTTAATGGACCGTTTTGTTCTCCGTAGAGAAAAAATTTTTAGAAGCACTCCATCTGAGGAAATCTAGAGCGTTTTAAGAAACTCTAACAATGCCCTTTTATCACTCTTACTTATCAGAGAGTTACCTTGTTCATCATAGAAGGCCTTAGTATGGCCAATATTTCGAAGACCAGGCCTTGTTGTATCAAAAGTCGAACCTCTCTCTTTTAACCAATCTTTAGGAATTTTATCTCCAACAGGATAACCAAGGCACTCCTGATCATAATGTTCGGGTTTTATTGATGGGCCTTGCACAAACTTCTTTGGCCGCTCATCTGGCCTCATCATAAGAGCACATAAATTAGGAATCGAATTATTATGTAAATAAGGATAACGAAGAAAGATGCCTTCAAGTGGTGGCGGAACATAACCGACTTGCGGCTCAACTGTAGTCTTCATCCATTTCGAGATGCGAAGCTTATTTAAGTTACTAGCAAAAGTCTTAGTCGCCATCCAACGATTGGGATCTGTTCCCACGTCCTTAACGGGAGTCTTCTCATGATAAAAAACTCTCTCAGTTTTAACTTGTTCACTAATCGTTTCAAGTTCGGCCATGGGATAGCTCCAGCGCTTTTCATAACGACCATGACATTTCTTACAAGATTGATTAAAGACCTGCTCCCCATTTTTCGCAAGACCAACATCCAGCGTGCTCTCAGGAAAGAAGTCAGTCCACCGCGGTGCTTGGGTTGCGAATGCCGCTGCCGTTAACTCATCTATACGGTCTTGATTATTCTTCATCCACTTTTCTAGTTCTTTAAGATCAGTGCCTCTTCCAAGTTCATTCCATAAGAAATTAGTAAGGATTGGGTTCCCCGTAACAATAGAGCCATCACTTAACCAACGTGTTTTATATTTTAAGTTCCACCACGGCATTGGCTTTGAATCAGAGACAAATGTTTTCAGCTGATGGGGTTTCCTTCTTCCTATTTTTTTCTTTGAAGCAAACTCATCATCTGCACGCTTATGTAAACTTAAGGCAACATGAGGAAGTGAGGTATCAAGACCTAAAACTTGAGGTTCTACCGAATCAACCCAACGGAGATTATCCTTTGTTCTCTTAAACATCGCCTTTTCTTCTCTGCTGGCGTTAGTCGCGGCCCGAAAGAACCCCGCGGGAATCAAAGGGACATATTTCTTTGCCATGACAAAGAATTCATTTGAACGTGGCCTTTTATTGGTGAGCCCCATTATGGAGCGCCCCATAAAAGTTCCCGAGTGACAGGAGGCACAGCTAAAGGAGAGGCCTGTACTATTAGGAGAATCCGGTGCCGTTAATAAAGAAGCTCCCATACGATATTCTGGGATAGAGTCATCTCTCGTAGGGTAAGGAATTTGAAAGACACCACTCACAATAGAATTATCTGGATAAATATTCAGGCCTAACCATTCATAGAGCCCATCCATGTCTTTATAGCCCAATTTTTTTTCAGCAATTTTTTCTAATAGACGTCTTAAGGGATTATCCTTTTCGTCTTCAAGGAAATATTTAAGAGGTTCATAGGGAATTAATAAACCCGTCACTTCCACAGGCCATTTTAATGCGTGCTTGTAACCGCGAACTTTTACTTCAGGAAGAGACTCTCCATATTGGTAAATATCGAGGCGAGTCTCACCCAACGGAACCTTTGCTTCCCGGCTCCAATCTGGAGCCGCTATTAAACTTGTAAAAGAGAATAATCCAAATAATAAAGTGATGGCTTTAATGATCGTCTTCACAATTTAAACTCCTTTTAGAACCAACAATTTTAATCTTTCATGAATTGGTATGAATTGTCAGGGAAGTTAGAAAATTTAATGTGAATACATCTTTAAAAACCAAATAGTGTGATGTTTATAGACAAAGATAAACACTAACTCACTGATTTTACTTAACCTTGATGCCCGGGTTAAAGACCCAGCCTTTTCTTGATGACTTCAATAGGCGTAAGAGGGATCACAACTTTTAAGTCAGGACCTTCGGCCATACCAGTAATAGCAAGGCGCATTCCTTTGAAAAGAAATTTCCCTTTGATTTTAAGCTCTTTTTTACAGTGATTTGTAAATTCATTGAATTGCTTTTCACTAATAAAAGCACTGTCGATATTTGAAACTTCACCCTTGATATACTCTTTAATCGCAGCAGTGCTCTCCCATGAGAGCACTTCATCAACAGCTTCACCCGTCTCAGGTTCAGTTGAAAATAGAACCTTTAAATGTTCTGGAAGTTCTGCTGGAGTATTTATTTTCTCTTTAAAGAAATCTAAACAATTTTCTTGCCACTCTCTACTTTGAGAATGAAAGGCATGATCCTCAGCTAATGTGGGCGCCAGGTAAGCCATCAGATCTTCTGTGCTCAAACGGCGCATATGTTCACCATTAAAATGTTTAAGCTTCTCAATATCATAGAGAGCAGGAGATTTATTAAATCTACTGAGATCAAAAATAGGAGTGATTTCGTCCATTGTAAAAATATCTTTTTCCTCTGGATGAGACCAACCTAATAGACATAGATAGTTCATTAAAGCTTGAGGAAGAAAATGTTGATCTTTGTACTGAACCACAGAGGTTGCCCCATGTCGTTTAGAAAGCTTTTGGCGATCCTCACCTACTAATAGAGAACAGTGAGCAAACTCTGGAGGTGTAGCACCAAAGGCCTCATAAATCATAAGCTGGCGAACGGTGTTATTAAGATGCTCTTCCGCGCGTAGCACATGAGTCATCTCCATTTTCCAATCATCAATTACACAGCAGAAATTATAAACAGGCATACCGTTTGAACGAAGAATAACAAAATCTCCCACCATATCTTCAGGAAATGTTACTTCTCCCCGGACGAGATCTGTGAATGTATATTTCTTACCAGGATTTTTAAAACGGATGACATGTGTCTCACCAGTATCAACTTTCTTCTTCGCCTCTGCTGGATCGAGGTCGCGATATTTCCCATGATAGAAGTGAGGCGATTTTTTCTCTTCCTGTGCCTTTTCCGTCAGTTTCTCAAGCTCATCATCTGTAAGAAAGCAGTAGTACGCCTTCCCTTCTGTTACTAATTGTTGAGCAAGTTCTGTATAGATCTCAGTTCGTTCACTTTGGCGATAAGGCCCAAAATCTCCGCCCTTATTAGGACCCTCATTATTTTCGATGCCACACCACTTAAGGTCTTCGATCATCGCTACTTCGTACTCTCTTTTAGAGCGCTCCAAATCAGTATCCTCAATCCTTAGAACGAAAGATCCTCCCTTAGCTTTTGCATAAAGATGGCAGTAAAGGGCCGTTCTAGCGCCTCCAATATGGAGTAAACCAGTCGGACTTGGGGCAAAACGTACGCGAGCAGTCATAAATATCCTTAAATTCGAAGATTACAAGCCATTATAAGTACACATTTTTTACGAATCTGTCGAAAAGAAGCCATGAATAGGTTTCTCTATATTATCCGCATAAACGGTGGCCTGATCTTTGGGCTATTCATGGCGATCGTTCTAAGTGGCCCCATTTCAAAGAACCTCTCTGGTCGTTCATTGGCCTCGGTTGGCGAGCTAGGTTGTGCCGATGCCCTTAGGGCCCACCTTAGAGAAACCCGTGAGTACTTTGAAAGAGGTACCTCGCTTAAAAGCATCGTCCCTAATTACGACGTCGAAATTGAAAAAATTGATAACAAGCTGTTTACGATAAAAAGTTTTGTAAGATCTTTTAAAGCGCTAAACGGTCATTACCCAAAAAATATAGACGTTATCAAGCACATCATTACTGGTCATCAAGATCTAGTCGGAAGCATTCTTGACCTTCGCCGCCATGGTGAAGACCTGGCCTACTTTGTTGATGAAACCGTAAAGTCTCTTAACTTTAAACCCAAAGAAAAAGAAAATATCTTGGCCTTTGGCCGTGAAAACCCGGATCTATTGGATCAAGTCTTTGACCCCAATAACTCGGACACCATGAGAAAATTAAACTCCCTATGGAAAAACCCTTATGGAGATTATGGAGAGCTATTAGCGGCGCTCCACTTTCCGGGTGTTGAAGCACAAAACCTTCATCTTCGCTCCTTTAAGATAAGTGCCATTGGCCCAAAGGTTGATTTTCATCAAAATAATATTGTCGCTGCCACTACTCGCGCCTTTGAGCGCATTGAAAATAGTGGTCCAGAAGAACTTCAAAGATTAAAAGAACGCTTTCCACGAGTCTTCAGTGATCAAAGAAGTGATGATCTTGAGGCGATAAAAAGTTGGCTTGAAAACAAGGAAGTCGACTTAATTACGAAGGGACGCAATGGCAATCGTTTCTACTTTTTAGAGATTAAGAATTACAACAAACTCACCACCTATGATGTGTTAATGGATGGCTTTCGTGGCAAAAAATCAGTCTTCACTCAACAACAAGAGATGAGAGAGATCTTAGAGTTTCTTGAACTCGATGGAACTTACTTTGCGGCCATCAGCTTTCTTAAAGGTGTGGATGAACAAGGAAAAAGGGCCCTTGAACAAGAAGGAATTCTTGTGGTCCCTTTTGAGTAATATAAAAAGTAGGCGTAAAAAAAGGGTCATTCCCTGACCCTTCACTAGGTATTACATAAGGATTAACGTCTTAAATATATTTAATCGAAAAGGCCATCACTTGTAGCCGCTTTTGAACTAAAGAGATTTTGAGCAAATTGTATGTTGCACTCTAAAAACCGAGATTCCCCGGACTTGAAAAGCTGTATGTCACAGAGACGACATAAGTTTACCGACGCCGTACGACCAACGTAGATCTTGTAGAGACGCGCTGAACGGACCTTAGCTCCGTCTCCGCACCTCATTTTATGATCTCTGCCTTCCGCTATACAACAATCACACATATCCATTCCCATTAGTTGAAAAGCCCTACCATTCTGATCGGTCTTAACTTAAGTTTAGTTTAGATCCTCTCAGTGTCTAAATAATTAAAGATTTCTTCACATTCCATAATTTATATAAAATCAACAACTTAACAGGTATTTTAAATTAAAAATGTCATGTTTTCTTGATTTTTCTATATTATATCTGCCTCCGCTAATAGGCAGGACTCTTAAGTTTAGACCGCCTGGTCTAGTCGTCTTTGAGGGCATGTTTTAAACTTCATAGGAATTTCCACTACTTCAATATACTGCCTGCGGGAGGGCCTATGTCTGCTGCCAACTCATCGATTAAACCACTAAAAATCAACAACTTACTGGCTAGTAATCCTAGCGCATCTCCACAATTCACGAGCACCATTAAAAATGCCTCTGGTGAAAGCGTCGAACTCGCCGACCCAAAGGCCACAAGAGCACTTGTCGCTCTCATGAATCAGCATGCAGTAATTGGTGGAGCTGCTGCACACTGGGGTGGACCGGCCGCCTTCGCTGAAATTATGGCCGCCACTCACGCCATTATGTTTGATCAAAGCCCATGGTATGAAGCTTTTCATTTTATAAACGATGCTGGTCACACAGAAAACGGTATATATGCCCTTAGGGCAAACTATGGCTTTGATGGCTTAACTTTTGATAGCCTAAAAGGTTTTCGCTCAATTGAAAGTAAGCTCACAGGTCACGGTGAAGCTCACCTCAACCCTGAAGGTGTTTTTATTTCAAATGGTCCACTTGGCTCTGGTTTACCTCAGGCCCAAGGCTTATCAATAGCTGATAAGAAATTAGGAAATGAACGAATCACACTTTGTGCTCTCTCTGATGGTGGTGCCATGGAAGGAGAGGCCAGAGAATCAATGGCCGCAATTCCAGGTCTAGCTTATATG
>Ga0129324_10001510_pt1 | contig 14862 bp, 22 predicted proteins | sample CPBDNA_7_FD_96879 | JGI IMG/M metagenome (GOLD analysis project Ga0129324, IMG submission 96879) | Freshwater to marine salinity gradient microbial communities from Chesapeake Bay, USA - CPBay_Spr_15_0.2_DNA | ecosystem: Environmental > Aquatic > Marine > Coastal | place: USA: Chesapeake Bay... | reverse complement strand
GAGTGGTCAGATGTTACGAACAGTTTCGATCTGCTTGATGCTGTCGTTACTCTTCGCATGTTCGACGAAGCAAACATCCGAGTCGGACAGTTTGTTCCCCAGTTCTATGCTGGATTCGTCACCGACCCAACCCAACTCACAACCCTCAACTACAGCGTCTCAGCCCTCACCTTTGGTCAGGGACGAGGAGCAGGTATCGAAGCCTTCCGATCCTTCGGTGACTTCGATGTCAGCGTCTTCTACAACAACGGTTTCGACACCGCTGGTGCAGGAGTCGGTGACAACAACTATGCCATCGGTGTTGCTGCGACTTACCATGTGGATGCTGCTGTTTCTCTTAACGGTGGTTGGGCTTATGATTCTGTCACGGAAGGTGTGAACAGTTTCACTTTCGGTGGTGAAATCACTGAGGGTCTTCTCACTCTCGACGCCGATTGGATCGTCAATGATGCAGGTGATGGTAGTCTCAACAACTGGTCTATCGTCACCACCGCTGCCTATCAGTGCATGGATGACTTTGAAGGGTTTGCACAGTGGGAAATTGGTGACTATGATGGTAGTCTCAACCTTCTCACCGTAGGTGGTAACTACGATCTTGCTCACGGACTTGTCTGGACTAACACCTTCGGGTATGCTCTTGAGAGTCTTGGTAGTAATTTCGTAACTGATAACACTGGATGGCGTGCTGGTTCCTCATCGGGACAGTTCGTTGTTCGTAGTGGTATTACGCTTAGTTTCTGAATCTTATTGAAAGGATAATAAAATGGCTACAAAAGCAAATGAAATGACATGTTCGAAACCATGCTGCCCATGTGGGTGGCTCGGTAAGCGAGTCCTCGGACTCTCACTATGTGTGTGGATTCTTCTGTTCGCAGTGATTCCTCACACCGCTCGCGGTGTTTCTTGGAGTGCAAGAACCATCTCTGGCCTCTGGGACGGTGGTGTTCGCGTCGTAGAGCGTGGTGATCGTCCAATGCGTGGTGACCCGGGCGCTCGACGCCCTGCTCGCTCTGCTGAGTGACTACACCCAAAAAACGATATTTTATACATATCGTACACTTTAATATTTAAGTGGATCACCTCATATAGACACCCCTTCACGGGGGTGTCTATATATTTACATGAAAGATCTTCAATTTATAGCAGGAATCGACTATAGTTTGTGTGGACCAGCGATTTGCATAAACGATCTCATGAAAAAATTCTCCTTCCACTCTTGTCAATTTTACTTTCTTAGTAATGTGAAAAAGCACGCAAGAAAGGTAAAATCTAATATTCGAGGAGAAAACTTTGCAAAATATAACGAAGAAGTTCAAAGGTATGAAACGATTGCCGATTGGGCGATTGATAAGGTTATGGGATGTCAGAGTGTAGGACTAGAGGGATATGCATACAACGCAACCGGCAAAGTTTTTCATATTGCAGAAAATACTGGAGTTCTTAAATACAAGTTATTCCAGAAATCAAAGCCAGTAGATGTGTTTACACCAAGTGAAATAAAAAAATTTGCGTCTGGAAAGGGAAATGCTTCGAAGAATGAAATGTACAATGCTTTCGTTGCTGAAACAAATGTTCCCCTTAAAACATTCTTTGGTATGGATGGAAAGGATGTCAAGAGTCCTATCTCAGACATCATTGATTCTTATTATGTTTGCAAGTATCTAAGGCACAAGGTGTACGAATCACCTGTTTGATTTTTTATAATCTTTCCATAACCAAAAACTTAAACCTAAAACAGCAGCACCCCACATAATGTGTGGTGTCGCTTGATAAAGGAAAGAAGTTTTCTCTGCCTTTACTTCAGGAAAAGACTCGGGTCTTTCGGTTCTAGTGTAATCGCTGGTTCTTAGAGTTTGATCCCCCGCGCAGCCAAACAGAGAAACCAATATCATAATGCTAATTAAAACAGAAATGATCAAAGAAATAAGAAGTTTTCTTGTTTTACACATCATTTGCATTTCGCCGATGCGTTGCCGAAATAGAACCCCACAATTGTCACAAGAATTTGTCTGTTCTCTTGGGTGAACAGATAACCATTGATCGCTTCGAATGAGATGTAAGTATTTTTACCAAAAAGTCCGAAGAAGTCAAGGGGTGCATATCGTTGCTCTTCGAGTTCTACTACTGTTGGTATGGAAAAGAAAGGTAGAATGAATGGTGCGAGGATCGTACCAAAGAGGATGCATAGAACGATAATCCTGCGTACAACCTTTCCTGCCTCCAGCGGTACTCGCTTGACTGCTGCGTCGGCTGCTTCTTTTCTTTTGTCGATGAGTTGAATTGTTCTTTCGAATCTTTCTTTTTCATCCTGTCTTCTCTCTGCAAGTGTTTTGAATATAAACCCTGCAAGACTGCCGCCTACGAGTGAAAGAAACTCGGTTGTTAATAATGATTCTATCATCAATTTCTCCGGAACGACATGATACCAATTCCATCGACATCAAAGAATTTATTTTTCTTCTTTTTCTTTCGATATTTTAGAGGTGAAATTTTAACATTATCAGGTGGTTTTGGACCTATACCTAAACCTGCAATTGCACCTGATCCCATAACATTTGCAATCTCTTCTGTTGTAATGACACCCTCATCTTGAAGATAATTGAAAACGCCGTTTTTGAATTCTTCAATATCGCCTCCGACATTGTTGAAATCTTCTGAAAATAATTTGGTTGCAGCAACAAAGGAATTTAATTTTGCCTTGGTTGATGGATCTGGTATTTTGTCAAACAATTTTCGCACAGATATAACCATTTGTTCGTATGGTGTCCATGCGTTGTATTCTGCTTGGTTGCTTGGTTCTTTTAGAAGGTTTCCCTTTGCATCAATCAACCCGAGTGCGTATGCTTTAGTGTTGGTTATGGGGGTTGTGATATCTCGAATGAATTTTGCAAGGGTGAAAGATGTTATGTATGAGCCTAGTGTGTTCATTTCATTTCTTTCAATTTACCGTAAATCACTGAGTCTAAGTTTACATAATTTACATTTACTTCTGGTATACTGGGAGGAAGATAATTTAAAAAAGTAAGAAAAGATTTCAAATAAGAATGATGTTCGGAATCAATATAGAAAAACAATAGTCTTGAAGCAACTGATGGAGTGAAAAGATTTCCCAAGATTATTATATGATTTAGCAATAATCTCTCTCGCAAAACGCCTGTTCTGTCGTATTTTACTAATAATCGTTTGACATACTTCAAAGTGTTTAGATCTTCGTAAAATTCTTCTATTGTCGCACCCGTTGGATTATCGTAATTTTGCATTGCAAACATTACATAATTATCATCATTTAATTTTTGGTTCATTTATTATATTTGAGAAAGCTCTGTATTTCACCTTTTGCTGGGGGCTGATTTGCACCCGAGGCAATTTTAGTAGAATCTCTTGCATCATTCACATCAATGTCAGCACTTTCACCTTCTTTAATAGTGGCCTCTATTTTGTAAAGACCATTTGGATTATCTACGACATTTAATTCTAAAACATAAGACTTACCTTCTTCGAATCCATCTGTTTCTTCAAATTCTGTGTGAGGAGTTGTTGGTGTTTTACCAAAGGTTCCGCCGTACTTGAGAAGACGATATGTTTTACTTTCGTTCGCATTTAAATCAATAGAGTTATCGAAAGGAAAATCAAGACCAGTTGAGTTTAACTTTGATCTCATGAGGTTGATTGCACCTCTAGGATCTAGATACTCTTTCTGAGTAAATGCATTTACGAATGCATTGAGCCTTTTCAGTTGCGAGGGGTTTTCGGTGTATTGAATACCATAATCGCTGACAGCACTTCTTCCCTTTGTCATTGGGTTTCCGCCGTCTGCGAATCCACCACCGAGTGTTGCTTCGCTTTCCTTGATTGTTTTTCTAATTTCTCTGTAGGTTTTCATTTGAGTCTCCTAACTCTATTTAGCCTTTTTTCCAGCCACCGCCGCGCTTTTTGTACCATTTTGCAGCCCATCCGTTAGCATATGCCGAGGGATAAACTTTAAATTTACTTTTTGCGAGTGTCTTTGCTCTTGACCAAAGGGATGGATTGGTTGGTGTGTTCTTTTCAAGAATTAGATCTCCTTCGGGATCGAAGGAATCTTTTAGGGTTGCGCCATTTGTTTTAGCGTTGTATTTGTAATCAGATGGTTTTTTGCCAGATTTTTTCGCTGCGCGATCTTTCGCTCTACCAGCGGCCCCCATTTGTTCTCTTTTTTTACCATGCTTCGTGAGTTCTCTTGTTCCTGACTTGAGGGAACCATGCTTTTGTAATTGTGATGTTGCAGTTGCATGTGCTTTGTTTTCGGGCATACCTTTAGCCATCAGTTGGGAAACGAGACGATCGTAGAGTTTACCCTCATTTAGATCATCTGTCCTTACATTATACTTTTGATCGTTTCTCACATAAATTTCATGAACATTATCAGCAGAGTCAGAAAATGATATTAGTTTCACATTCTCTGTTACATCAATGATGGATTCTACTTTTTCAGCATAACCATGATGCTTTATTACAATTGATCCTTCTTTGAGATCTTTTGCTTTTACTTCTTTATATTTTCTCATTACTTTCTTTTCCTGTGAGTAACGACATGTGGTTTTTTATCTGGGTTGTCTGCTTTTGTTCTTTCGACTTTTCTTTTGGATGACGAAGCAGACTTCTTTTGTTTATCAGACATCTCTCCAGATGTTTGTGGTGTTTTAGAGGAAACTCTTCTCGAAGGACGACATTTAGGATATGCCTTGTTGAAATCACCCTTAGATCTTTTCTTTGCAGATGCACCGCATTCTGGGTGTTTTCCAGATGAATCTTTTCTGGAAATGTCCACCCATTTTTCCTTAAACCATCGTCTAAGATCTTCTTTTATTTGATCTTTATCTACCATTTTGCTCTAACGACTTTCTTATCCAAAGTAGATCAGTTTTTATTTCTGCTAAATCTGTCATTAACGCTGCCCTAAATGTTTCACTGGTATCCAGTCTATTATCCAGTGAAAGTAACTCTTTTTCGATGAAATCCAGTCTAGAGTTTGTCGAAGCGTCAGTTGCACTTACATACCAAACTGCGGATCCAAATGTAATAAACCATCCAACAAGTAAGCTAACCATCGAAATTCCCAGTCCCTGTTTATGTTGTTCGGTCATTTTAATGAGTCTCTCTTTTTCTTGTGTTTAAATCCAATAATGGACATATATGGTGTATCTTTAATATACCTATGTAGTAATTCGTCGGTTCCCATCTCTCCGGCCCCATGCTCTTCGGGGATATTTTGATGCTTTTCTCCCTTTCTGTGCTTATTGTCTGCTCGGTTTGATTTCACTGATCTTACTCTTAAATTTCCATCACCGTTATTTAGAGCATTGCCATCTTTGTGATCTATATCTTTCCCATCACCCTTTTTGGCTTTGCCTTTTTTGATCATTTTTCTTCTAGCGAGAACACGATTCGATCTTTTCTTTCTCTGTTTCGCTTTACCGTGAAACAGTCTGTACTCTCTCTTATAATCTCTCTTTGAAGGATCGTCTTGTTCTGCCAAAAATATTTCATTCACATCAATGTCATCGGTTATCTCTCCGCCTGTTACGGGTATTTTCTTTTCTTTACCGTTGACGGTAATTATGTTATATGAGCCAGCAGACATTGTTTCGCTCGTCATATCTCCACTAAGAGATGACTCAATTCCACTCATTGCTTCGTGTGTGAGCAAATCGGGATTCTGGGAATAAAACATACTGAGTTTGTCTGGGGTGAAGATATAGTCGCTGCTTCCTTTGATATCTACTGCTTCTGTCACTCTTTCAATTTTATTTCCTTTAAGTTCAAATCTAAATGTTGGTTGTGTTATTCTTTTTCGAGATTTTGCTCGAATACCAACTACCGTTTTATCTTTGAGACTGTCAACAAACTCTCCGTCAGATTCACCTATTTCTGTGAACCCGTCTGGGAAAAGAAGATGAGTGGCGGCCGCCGCTTCATTGTCTCCGAACTTCATTCTTCCAGTAAGTGCTTCATGAATTAGGGCTCTCTTGAAGTCTTCATTCTTATCAAGATATTTGATTAGATTCTTCTGAATTGTAGGGGTTACCTTTTCCCTATGAATCCCCCAATTATACTCGTCTTTGATTTCTCCATTGTCATCTAGCATTTCTTCGAACCAAGGCTTACCCGCGTGTCTCATTTTTGCTTCTTCGAGATTGTTTGGATCAATCATTTTTGTGGGCATTTTTGACAATGCCTTTGTTATAGAATTCAGTGCATTTTGAGTGAACTTTGCATCTTTTGTGGTTAGATTGGAAGCGATTGCAGCAAGAGCCTCTGCTGATTTCTTTGAACTTTCAGATGACAGTTGAATCTGTCCATCCATTTTTACGCTTATTCGGTTATCACCGGCAACAATATCTGTTTTTGGTTCAGGATCTCCCGCGATTCCAAGTTCACTGCTGTGTTTAAGATCTGCTCTTAGTTCCTGTGGAATATTTTTCATTGTTTTCTTTGCAAGATCAAACGAGTCTTTCGAGAAAGACATGAGATTGTTGTTAGTCATCGTATCTCTTTGACTTATCTGCTCGTCACTAAATCCTGCTGACTTGAGTCCGGTATAGATCAGCGCCCATTCAAACTGAACACCTTTACTCTGTGTAAGAGGTTTAGTTGGTCTTGGGTATGAAATCGCATCTAAACTAATTGGTGATCCCATAGGCATTGATAAATCTAATGCTTCTGCGCCTGCTTGATCTGCTGCTGCTTGCACATCAGCGTCGTCAACTTCCGCAGCGGGATCTCTTCCGGTTTCCGCTTGGGATGCTACATCAGATCCTGCAACACCTCCTGTGTCTGGTTTAGCCTGTCCCTCTGGTTCTTCCGCACTAATCTCTGCTGAAAGATCCCCAAACACTTGAATTGATGTTGGTGTCTGCTTGAACTCACCTTTTTTGATGTGATTCATAACATCAGTAATGGTTGGTTTTTGTTTATCTACTCCGCCCTTGAGAACAACATCATCATCGGGATCAGGACGAACAACTACCTCTACCTTGTTCTGTTTTCTCTTGCGAATAAGATAAAGATCTGGACGGAGATATTTTGCTGCTTCGTCTAGGAGTGTTTGTTCTCCGAGGAATGCAAGGAACTCTTGTTCATCGAACCATTCGACGCTTTCGTTAGCGGTGTTCAGGTGATGATGAACTGTATTCATCATCTCTGTTGCGGCCGCCCGGTTGATGTGTCTTGGCATGTGAGTTCTAAACTTGTTGATATTCTTTTCATTTGCCGCTGCTCTTACTTTGGTGGCAGATGTGCCTTCGACTCCTTCTGAGTCTGGATCTCTGTGTCCTGCATTTACGACATTAACTTTGATGCCAACTGCACTTGCTATTTTTCCAGCCCTGGCTGACATTTCTTCGTGTCTGTCTCCACCTACCACGAGATGTGCATGACTGTAACCTTTTTTCTTTGCATGTTCAAACGCATGTCCCATGTGACGAATACTGTCATCCGAGACAACATTTGCATTAGGTAATATCTTTTTTGCCATTCCGTGTTTCACATCAGGTGGAAGAGGATTTTTTTCTCCGCCGTGAGATTGACTAAGGATAACCGCGTGATCACCACCCACTTTTCTTGCATGTGATATTACTGCATCTGCTAGTTTCGCATGTCCGGCGTGTGGTGGGTTCATTCTACCGAATGAAAATACAAAGTGTCGTTCTTTTTTAGGCATATGAATATCTCCACTTTATTTATAAAAAAACAGGGGAGCGAATGCTCCCCTGTCGGGTCCGTTGGAGTTTGCTGCGTTTGGATCACCTCCTGACTTATGTCTGGACCCAACTTATATAGTAATCTTTTTCTCTACAAACCGAAAATTTTTGTGATGATTTCTTTTTCCGGAGATTACTTCATAAATTGCGGACTTATTCAGGGATTTTTCCCTACAAAAACGCATCATATTGTTTACTTCCACTAATACACCGTCTGGATCAGTGAAAATGTAGGTATATTTTTCTTGTTTTTTTGTTTCTGTTTCTTTGTTCCATACCCATATTTCATTTATTTTCTTAAATTCACCGTTGTGTAAATTACAAAATCTTTTCCTCCACATAGAACTTTGTGCATCTTCGTTCATTTTCACCCATGTGGGTGTGTTTTGTTTATTTACATGATCAACATTCATTTGTTTTCTCTCTTATAATTTTGTATGGTTTTAAACAGAGGTTTTACCCAATTGATCGGGGAGTCAGAAAAAACTTGGATTTCTCCAGACTCGCATGAAACTAAAATTTTAAATTTGTTTATTTCTTCTCCTGTCATGTCTTGCCACATAAGAGAGTACGCAGTCGCTTGCATCATGTAATTATCAACTTGTCGAATATCTTTACTTCGAGTTGATCCTTTAAAATCAATAATTGCAAGTTCATTTGCATGTTCTGCAATACAATCGACACGCCCTGCTAAACCTATCTTAGTACTCCACAGGGGAACTTCTAACGCTCTTATGTTATCAATTCTATCGAGTTCTGGTTTTAGTTGTATAAACAAATCACATTCGTTTGGGGGTAGATCCTGAAGAACAATCTTTTTGTTATTCAGATAGTCTTCGATGACGGAGTGCAGTTTGTTGCCTCTCGAACATACTCTAACAGATTCTCTTGGGTTCTTCTTTCGCCACTGAGCAAAAAACTTTCTTTTTTCCCATCCAGTGACAGTCGTCACGCTAGGCAGAGAAGTGCCTTCATGGAGATATCGACGACCCGAGTCAGTTGTTTCTGACTCGATCTCGGCGATAGGTAACTTTAGTGGTATGTGATTAAATACTTTTTGCACAAACATAATATAACATAACTAAAAGAAAAGTCAATAGCCTTCTGAACCTGTGTTCTTCGGGTTGAATGATGATTTGAATAATTTGGGCTTAATTTTACCAACAGGCTTTTCAGATGGCACTATTGATTTTGCCTTGTCGCCTGGATTTGCATGTGCATCGACTTGTTGACGGATGACGCTCTTATCTGGCTTCATGTTGGCAACTGTGTCTTTAACTTTGTCTAGGTAATTCATATTCTCTCCGTATGATTCTGGTATTGGTTGTTGTGATCCTGATCCCGAGAAGTTGGCTCTTCCCATAGTTTGCTGGTAAGCGTCAACTCCTGTTTGTGCCGCTTGTCCTACTCTTCTTGCACCTGCACCTGCTCTTCTTAGTGTCGCTCCTGTTTTTCCGCCTAAAACTTTACCCGATTTAGATAATGCTCTTCCGGCAGCGACTCCTGCCTTTGCAAGTTTGCCGGCTTTCATTGCTGCACCCACACCGGGAATAAGACCTCCAACTGCTGATGCTGCTCTGAATGCTGCATCACCCTTGTCTCCTTGAAGAGTATCAACCCCAGCACTCACTGCGTCGATTGCGGATCCAACAAGGTTTCCTCCGGGAATCAACGAAGCAACACCCGAAACGACATCACCGACTCCTTGGGCGAAGTCAACGGCTTTTTTTATTAAACCTTCTTCTATTTGTTTTTCTAGAATATTTTGTGTTCTCATGTTATTATATATAATAATATGGAATATAAAGATCACTCACATAATCAGTTGGATGAAGGACTCCTCGGTAAAGGTAGAAGTGCAGCGGCAGCAATAGGTTCAGCACTCGGTGGCTCCGTCGCCGCGTCGGCCCGCGAGATCGCGGCTAATAGAATATCTGAATTGGGTGGAAAAGAAAGTGCTATAGGTAGAATTGTTGGTGATGGAAAAAAGACTGGTCAAGAAATAGCACAAGAAAGAAGAACTGGAAAAGGACCGAATCCAGATTTAGGCCTAGAGCCAACAAACCCCATGACAAGAACTCAACAGAGAAGAGTTCGTGCAGGCGAGAAACCAGGCGGTAAAACCCTCGCCGACCCGGAGCGTGCTGAACGAATCGCAAAGGCGCAAAGATTGGGACAGAAAAAACTCGACGCCAGATCTTTTACAAGAAGTGGTAAAAATCTAGGAAGTAGTCTTGTTAAAGGTGCAATGGGAAGAGTTGTTCAAGCACTTCCTAAATCACAAAAGGCCAGAGTTGCATTGGCCAAACAGGTCGGTGGAGGAATAAGGCGTGGTATTGGTGGTAAAAGTCCGGGAGATATGAAAGGTATCTTTGCGAATGATGCTTTCAGCGCGCAACCAATAGGAAGATCAAATGATGCATTCAGTGATCAAGCACAGATGAGAAAACAAGCAAGAGAACTTCTGCAATTGGATCCATCTCTCACATATGGACAAGCACTTACTGCGGTTATGCAGCAAGTTTCAATGCAAAACCGTTCCCAATCTTAATCCCAGCGTCGTCCCTTGACCTGATCACCCTTGAATTGTCCACCGTCAAGTTTATGATGATATCGCTTCGGAAGGTTTTCTTTCATTCGGGTTGTAAGTTCCGACCATTTACCGCCAGTAACTTTGTCTGCGGTTAATGTGGAATCAGTAGCAGTAGAAGGGAAAGCAGCAATTGCTCTCTTCACTTTCTTTTTACCGCACATCGGACATGGTTCTTTGCACGGCTGATCTGAGTTCGCCATGCTCTTCATATCCTCAAAAGTTCCATCACAACTCTCACATATATAATCATACATAGGCATAGTAATTTCCTCCAGAGATATATATTAGTATGAAAAAATTCTTAAAATTTATAACCGAAGAGAAGAAGACAGTTCAGACAACAGGTCACCTCACACACGCTGGTGATCTATTATATTACGGTGATCCTAATCATGCAATAGATCATCACGAACAAATGTTCGAACGACTTCACTCCAACGCTGAAAATCCAGGCTATGAATCATCACTGAAAGTTGATGGGGGTATGAGTATAGTCATGGGTCGAGAAGAAGACGGGACGCCATTTGTTTCCTATAAGTCAGGAAAACAAAGGTTCAAAACACCTGCTGATATTAAGGCAACTGGCAAGAAACATTATGAAAAAACTCTCATACCAGCATTACTCGCAACGACAAAAATGAACATCAAGCCTGGAACAGCATTCCAATCAGATGCACTATGGGATAAACATCCAGGCAAAAAATCATACGCACCAAACACAATTAAGTATAGCACTGGTTCTGACTCCAGCTTTGGAATTGCACCGCACTCACAGTATGAGATAGAAGATGGAAATATGATTAAGGTGTCGAACGCACCAGATCACACTCAGTTGAAAAGCGATCATGTATATGCACCTAAACTGTCTATGGCAGGTACAAAGTTTAACCCAATGGCGGACGAGGTTGCAACCAAGATTCAACGGCATCTAGGGACTGCGAGAGCATTTCTCGATGACGATAGCGTAAGAGAGTTTTCATCTACACTCCCCGATAACAAAAAGTTTCATAATGCATTACAGACATACTCAAATCATGTCGCAAGAACAAGTGGTGTGAGAAGTTCTGATGACTTCAAAGAGTTTGTAGGTAAGCATGTTGCCAGAAGAAAGGTCAGTGCAGGACTCAGGGAAAGAGAACTCACTGATCACATGGAGACAATTGAAAATAACCTTGGAGCAATTGATTCTCTGTTTGGCGCACACAATGAAATGACTGCCGCAAAGCATCATATGATGGATCATCTCAGAGATCATCACGATCAATTCGACATTGTTCCTCACCGAGATGAGGAGCATGAAGGTATTGTTGCAACTGATGCGAATTCAGGAACTATGGCAAAGTTTGTTCGAGAAGGACCTGGTGGATTTGCAGAAAGAAATGCAGCGAGAACTGCTATACTCAGGCAGAAATCCTGATCCACCTATGCCAAGAGTCTTTGAGAGTATTCTCTAACGAATTATAGTGAAGTTCAAACCAAACTGGCTTTCTTGGTTTTGTTGAGAGTGGCATATTGCATTCGTTTGGTTTCCTGTTCGACTTTCGTGTATTACACTTCTCGCATGCAGTGACTAGATTCGTCCACGAAGAGTCTCCTCCTCTGGATCTAGGTGTCACATGGTCAATTGTAAGTCTTGAAGGTTTCTTTGATCGAAACCCACAGTATTGGCATACCCATTTATCACGAATGAATATGTTCTTTCGTGAAGGTAGTGTGTGATGATAAGGAATGCGAACATATGTCGTCAGCATAATCGCCTTGGGTAAATGAAACTTACCCGTGGTCGTATTAATCTTATAGTTGTCTTCGTATGTTACAGGTTTAATCGCTTTTCCGGACAGCAATAATGATATTGCTTTTTTCCAATCAATGACATTTAGAATTTCTTCTGATGCGTTGAGCAGTAACACCTGTCGTTGCATACGATCTCCTATTGGAAAATTTTACTCACATGAGTCCGAAGACAGTACCACTTGCGAAAGTTACACCGCGAGGGGAGAATGGTAAAATATCTCCTGCTGTTGGGGTAAGTTGAACCGATCCCCCATCAAAGTGCAGAGTTAAACTTGTTGATGTTGTGTAAAGGCCTTTGACTTTTCCGCCCGCAGTGCAGTTTGTGGTTCCTGATGTGAGTGGTTTGATGTCTGAGTAATATTCTCTTCCGCCGATTGATCCTACAGCCATGTCTCTTCTCCTCTATGACTAGTGTGTAGTATGTATTATTTTCATACACTTACGATATTAATTTGTCCACCCATGCCACCGTGGAATTCACATCTATAATATAAGGTTGATGGTGCATCATGAGGAACCGTGTATGATATTGTCCCACTGTTTGCACCATTTCTACTAATTCCGGCCGTTATAACATTACCGGAATCATACTCGTTGCCGTTATCAGTTGTTTGAATCCAAAATGGATGACTGGAAACTGTACCGTTAAGATTAAATTTGTAAGTTCTTCCTCGAATAAGAGTCAGAGTTGCTTGTTGAGCGCCGTCGATGAAGTATTTGTTGCCGCCCGCATCTGCAACGGTTACTGCAAAACTCACAGTAGGTCCGCCAGTTAGATCTGTATGTAAAATTAAATCTACTTCTTTTCCCTGCTTCACTATGAAAGATTTGGAACCTGTACGGGTAATTTTATTATCATCCACAAAAGATAATTTTATCTTTGCCTTTTCTGTCATCGTGTCACCTGTCGGTTCACTTCGAATCTTCCTTCCAGAACTCTTGTCACTTCTGATCCTGTTATGAGTTCAAGATCATATAAGTGACGACCTGCTGGAACATTTGCCATAGTGGTTGCATCGACTACAATTCTAACACCACCAGTCAAAGTTGCTCCGGTTGCACTGGCGTTGAGGGTGATTCCGCCCAGTCCGGCATCTCCGCCTGTTATTGCAAACTCTCCGGTTGTTCCTCCACCTGTAACTCCGCTATTTGCAGTGTTTCCGGTGATATGCAATAGGAGTTCGGTGTCGTTCTTTGATCTTCTAACTTGCATATTTGCATCATACCCAGTTAGATCAATTGCGGTTGATCCTTGAGTTTGATATTCAAAGAATAATTTGAAAGTTGATCCCTGTTCTGCGAAAATATGGTGATTTGCTGCTGGCATACGGTTCTCTTTCGATTGATGTATAGTATGTATTGAATAGGAAATTTAATTCTTATAAATAACTCTGTAACCTAACGATAAAAGGATATAAAAATGGACTCATCAAACAAAAGATTCGCTGATCAACTTCATGCCGCTATGTCCATAATGGAAAGCAATGAGGATACAGCAGCAGACAGGGCAGCAGACAGGAGAGATCGTGAAGAGCGAGCAAAACGCGAACGAAACAGAAAAGGTGGAGCAGGATACGATCCCACCGATGCGTCGGTGGCCACCGACGAAGAGACGACAAGCAACCCTACCGACGAATTAGTCGTCGAGTATCTTTCTTCATTCTTTGGAAAAGATCTTACAGAGTCAACAGAAGAACTGACAGAGGAAGATCTCGCAGAAGCAGTTGATTCGCTCAACGCACTGTGTGCAATCGTGAATGAATATTTCGGCGTAGAATGAAATTGCCGGGGTAGGTGATCACAGTGTTTTTGATAAACACTCCAGAGCCTTCTCTGCGCCCTCTCTAGAGAACCTGAGAAATCAGGTTCTCTGTTCTTATAAATAAAAAGAACAATTGGAGAATATAAATGTCGATACGAGATCAAATATTATCTGAACAGTCAGAACCTATAGTGGAAAAAACTGCTGCTGCCGAAAAACTCAAGGGCTTATTGCATAAGTTAGATAAAAAAGTTGCAGGCGGTATTGTTGGTATGCAGAATTTAATCGATCCTGAAGACGCAGATCGACGGGAAAAAGAGGGACCCGACACAATGGATACCCCACCCCCGAAGCCGAAACCACTAAAAAGACCAGGCGAAGATAGACGATCAACGACTGAGGAAATTGAAAAACTGGCAGAAATGCTGGGTAAAGGTGTTGAAAGGCATAGAGGAACAGATGTTCCAAAGAAATACTCCAAAACAAAAGGCGGAACAGGAGCAGATCGCAAGCGTCTTGGCAGAAAAGCCAGGGAAGGCGAGAAGATCGTTAACCTGAGTCCAGATCTTCGTGCTAAAATCAGCACCGATGAGGCAGTCGAGGACATGACACCCGCACAAGAACGAGATCGTGATCACAGAGACAACCCAACTCGCAAGACAGTTGCGAAGGTAAAACTCCCATCAACCAAGGATGAACGCGAGCGATACGCAAAGGACTTCAGAGTCAAGCGTGGCTACGGTAAAGGTGTTGGTAACAAGCAAAAGAAACTCAAGGATCTCACACTCAAAGATTCAACAGAGTTCGCTGATTCTGTCATGAAGAATCTCGGTGAGGCCTCGCCTCCTAACAGATCAACGCTCAAACTGCAACCAATAAGAAGATTTACAACGAATGTCTCCCCCGATTTGAGAGGAAAGCCACAGCAGCACGGCGGCCCTGGCCCAGACTCAGTTACATCTACAAATGAT